>Ga0209427_10007439_pt1 | contig 12404 bp, 7 predicted proteins | sample DeeMarSWOR136_30_FD_187465 | JGI IMG/M metagenome (GOLD analysis project Ga0209427, IMG submission 187465) | Marine sediment microbial communities from White Oak River estuary, North Carolina - WOR-1-36_30 (SPAdes) (version 2) | ecosystem: Environmental > Aquatic > Marine > Intertidal zone >... | reverse complement strand
TCATGTCCGCAGGCATGGGTCGCCTTGGGGTTTTCCGAAATATATTCCTTATCTCCCTCTTCTTTGAGGGGAAGGGCATCGATATCTGCCCGCAGGGCAACTGTTCTTCCTCCAGGTTGGCCTTCGAGCAGTCCACAAAGTCCTGTCTTGGCCATAACTTGTACGGATATATCCAGGTCTTCCATGAATTTCTTGAGTACTGCCGATGTCCTGTGCTCCTCATAGGCGATCTCGGGATGGCGATGAAAATCCCTCCGCCAATCAATGATCTGGCTGTTGAGTACCTCTACCTCATTTCTCAATTCATCGATCATTCTTCTCCTCCCAAACAATAAAAACTGTCACCATTTATCTTAATGAGTCAACCCATAGATAAAATTCAAATGTCTGAAATCCCCTGCTTATCCATGATTTTGGGTTTGGTCGATAGGCAGACCGCAAGAGTGACAATGCTGTTGACAGCGAGCCCCACAAATCCTGCATTCATTCCCAGAAACGGATCATGACCTGTATAAATGAGAGCCACAACCACAGCGATTCCGACGATGATCCCGCTTAAAACTGCCCCCTTGGTGGCCCTCTTCCAGAACAATCCCAGAACGACACCGGGAAAAAACTGGGTAACCCCATCGTAGCCGATGATCAGGAGGTTGACTAACTCGTTCGGAAAACGAATGGCCATAACCAGAGCCAGAGTCGTGATGACCAATACCATGAACCTCGACAGTCTCATCACCGTCTCTTCGCTGGCCCGGGGATTAAAACCCGCCTTGTAGACGTTCTTTGCCAAAAGGGTCGAGGCAAACAGCACCAGGATGGATGAGGGGACCATGGCTGTCACGGCCCCTGCCGCACCCACGAACCCCATGAACCAGGAAGGATAGGTCCTGTTGACCAGTTCCAGGAAGGCCATGTCACCGTTTTCCAAACTGGGAATGACCAGAAGCGCCGTAAATCCCACCATAAAAACGAACAGAATCGGAATCTGGTAGAAGGGCATGATCACCGCGTTTCTCTTGATGATGTTTGCGCTTTTGGCGGAAAAAACAGAGCCGAACACATGGGGCCACATGTAAAAGCCCAGCCCTGTCAGGAGAAGTGTCGACATGACCCAGAGCACACCCATATGGGATGTTGCACCTGGAAGCACGAGGTAATGGGGTTTTTGTTCGATCAGTGTCTGGAACATTTTCCCGAATCCTCCAAAATAAATCATTGGTACCCCTATTCCCACCACAAGAACGGCTACGATCATCATGATGTCTTTGATGATGGACACCCAGGCGGTCCCCCGAATCCCGGAGGTGTAGACAAAGGCACAGGTCAGGACGAACGATATCCCGATCGCCCACTGTGATGAGACGGCCTGGTTGCTGGCCACTTCCACGATCAGTCCCAGACCCGTGAGCTGAAGCTGGAGATATGGGATTATCGAAAAAACTCCTATAAGAGCCACGAGAATCCCCAGGGGCCGGCTGTCATATCGTTTGATAAAGAAATCCGGCTGAGTGTGGAGACCGTGGCGCTTCCCCACCTTCCACAGAGCCGGAAGGATGAAGAAGGAGAGCGTGTAGGCCAGAGCGCCGTAGACCAGGATATAGAAAGTGGGAGCTCCTTTGGAGTAGGCCCATCCGCTGGCCCCGAGAAAGGTGAAAGTCGTATAGATCTCCCCTGCCATCAGAAGCCAGATGATGATGATACCGAACCTGCGCCCTCCCACGGTCCAATTCTCCAGGTTCATCTTGACTCGCCTGCCAGCATAAATGCCCAATAAGGCGGAAAAAATGATGGTGGCGAAAATGATGATCAGAGCTGCGTTCACTTGTCTTCCCCTTTTTCAGGCAGGTTGTACTTCTTCTCGAGGAAATAGGCGGCCATCAGAATAAAAGGAGTCAGCACCACCCAGGCCAGAAGCCAGAACAGCAAAAAAGGCAGACCCAGGATCACAGGCTCGATCCGATTGACCAGAGGAAGAGCAAAAACCATGGTAATGAATGGAATTGCGCCCAGAATCAAGGCGATTCGTGTTCCTTTCTGCATCCCGACCTCCTTAAGGCATGCCATTATACCAAAATAAACTTTATACGTCTGTTTTTCTTCCTGCTGTGTAAGCATATCCAAAACCGTGATAGAAGGAGAGAGCGTTGGGAAATGTCTTCGCTCCAGTCAGATTTTTTACAATTCCCCAAGGCTCTCCTTTTCATGGCCCCATACTTTTTTGCCATCACTGTTTTGGAAATGTTCCCTCCGGCTGTCTCGGAATTCTCTCTTTGGACAAACCGGTGTATAATGGAAAATCCGATTTAAAAAATCGCAGGAAAAGCTGTTATGAAGCAGGTCATCACTCTCAGAGGCGTCCGGGTGCACAACCTGAAAAACATCGATCTGGATATCCCTCTGGACAAGTTTATCATCGTCACCGGTGTATCTGGCTCAGGAAAATCCTCCTTGGCCTTTGACACTCTGTATGCCGAGGGCCAGCGGCGCTACATCGAATCTCTCTCCGCCTATGCCCGCCAATTCCTGGAAAGGATGGAAAAGCCGGATGCCGAACTCATAGAAGGCATTCCGCCGGCCATCGCGATCCAGCAGAAAGCGGTCACGAAAAATCCCCGTTCCACTGTGGCCACGGTGACCGAAATCTACGATTTTATGAGGGTGTTGTACGCCCGTATAGGTGTCGTTCACTGTCAAAAGTGCGGCCGGCCCGTGCACAGAGATACGATCGATGCCATCGTCGAGAAACTCTACGAACTCCCTCCCCAGACAAAGATCTGGATATACTTTTCCTGGCCGCGCGAAAAGGGGCTTTCGATACTCCGCAAGGACGGATTTCACCGCATAATCCAAAGAGATGAAATCGTCTCTCTCGATAAGGCCAAAAGCAAAAAGAGCAAACACCTCGATGTGCTCGTGGACCGCTTGAGTCTGGATGAGGAAGAAAGAGAACGGTTGGTCGATTCCCTCGAGATGGGACTGAAAAGAGGCGAGGGAAAAGTCAAGGTCCAGACAGAAACCGGCGAAAAAGAAAATGTCTTCATTTTTTCGGACAAGCTGGAGTGTAAAACGTGCCAGATCGTCTATGAAGATCCTTTCCCCAACCTTTTCTCGTTCAACAGCCCTCAAGGCGCCTGTCCCGAATGCCATGGATTCGGCGACCTTGCTGCCGTAGATGAGGATAAGATCATTCCCGACAGGACCAGGTCTCTCAAAGATGGTGCAGTCGAACCCTGGACAAAACCGGTCTCTAGAGGAATGATGAGGGAACTGCTGGCAGAGGCCCGGAAACGCGGTATCCCCATCGATGTTCCCTTCGAGGACCTGAAAAAGGAGTGGCAGAGGTTTGTTTTGGACGGCGATGCCGGTTTTTATGGAGTGAAAGGCTTTTTTGACTGGCTTCAGACTAAAAAATACAAGGTCCAGGTCAGGGTACTTCTCAGCCGCTATCGAAAATACATCCCCTGTCCGGCCTGCCAGAAGATGCGTCTCAATCCTCAGGCTCTGAGTGTCAAAATCGACAGCCTGTCCATCGGACAGGTCGTACAGATGACCGTCCAGCAGGCCTATGATTTTTTCCGGAAGCTGACGCTTTCTCCCTACGAGAGGCAGGTGGCGGAAAAACTGATCGATGAAATCCAGAACAGGTTGAAGTTTCTCCTTGAGGTCGGTCTGGACTACATCACTTTGGACCGGATGACCTTCACGTTGAGCGGCGGTGAGGCTCAGCGCATCAACCTTGCCGCTGCCTTGAGCGCTGCCCTGGTGGGAACTCTCTTTGTCCTGGATGAGCCGAGTATCGGGCTCCACGCGAGGGACAACCAGCGGCTGGTCGATATCCTGAAGTCCTTGAAAGATATCGGCAATACGGTCATGGTCGTGGAACATGATCCGGAGATCATCAGAGCCGCCGATTATTGCATCGACCTGGGTCCCTTAGCAGGAGAGTCAGGAGGGGAGGTCGTGTACGCAGGCTCCTTGAAGAATTTTTACACCTTCCCCCATTCCCTCACCTCTGAATACTTGAGGGGAGAAAAAGAGATTACGGTCCCTGAAAAAAGGCGCGCACCGAAGACGTTCATAACCATTCGGGAGGCAAAAAAGCACAACCTTAAGAATCTCGATATCCAAATCCCCTTGAATGCCTTCACCTGTGTCACCGGGGTTTCTGGCTCGGGGAAGAGCTCCCTCCTGTATGATGTCCTGTATCTGGGCTGGGAGGGTAAATCGAATGATGGCTTTAGAGAGATCGCAGGCACATCGCAACTGGATAAGATCATCATGGTGGACCAGTCCCCGCTGAGCACATCTCCCCGTTCCATCCCCGCTACCTACACCAAAGCCATGGACGAGATACGAAACCTCTTCAGCCAGACCAGAGAGGCGAAGGCCATGGGATACAAGCCGGGTCATTTCTCCTTCAACACTCCTGGGGGACGATGTGAGGAATGCAAGGGCGCTGGTCAGCAGATTGTGGAGATGCAGTTCCTCTCGGATATCGTGCTGACCTGCGAAGCCTGCAAGGGAAAAAGATTCAAGAGCGAAATACTGGAAATCAAATACAACGGAAAGACCATCGACGATATTCTCCAGATGAGCATCGCCGACGCCTGTGAGTTTTTCTCAGACCGCCCCAAAGTCCGGAAAAAACTATCTCCTTTGATAGAGGTCGGTCTCGGTTATCTCAGGCTGGGACAGCCCACCACGACCTTATCTGGTGGAGAGCTGCAAAGGATCAAGCTGGCTTACAACCTGGTCCATCAAAGGGAGAAGAGGATCCTGTATCTTTTCGATGAGCCTACCATAGGTCTTCATCCCGACGACATCTCCGCTCTCCTGAAGACATTCCAGAAGCTGGTCGACCATGGACACACGGTCGTGGTCATCGAACACAACCTGGATGTGATCAAATGTGCCGATCATATCATCGACCTCGGACCAGAAGGAGGCGAGATGGGAGGTCGAGTGGTGGCCAAAGGGACTCCTGAACAGATCGCCCGGTCCAAAAAATCCCATACCGCCCGCTACCTCCGCCAACACCTGCCCCGCAGCCCGTAAGGGCATAACTCATCAAACATTTCTGACCAACGGTCAATTCAAAAAACTCAACATATCTCATTTTAAATGTCTTTGAAAAGCCTGAACTGAGGATCATGTTCTGAAAGATATGACCCTACAATCCGCCAAAACTCTTGGACGGTTTTGTGTATTTCTTCGGTTTCTTTACGACTGAGCCTATTTAATAAACTTTTTAAACTCTTTCTCATTCCCTACTAGGAATATGCAATCTTGGATAATATCTATATAAAAAAAGCTATCTTTTGCTCTCTTTGAAAACTCAATTTTGCTGGCAAAATGATAATTGATCTCTCTACAGATGGTCTCTTCCACTTTTTGGACAGCCTCAACAATCTGATCCTCTTCAATATCTCCTATGACGAAAAGATCTATATCTGAATCAGATTTGAATCCTCCCTTGACATAAGATCCGAAGATGAATGCATATTCAAGGTTTTTAAACCTGCTCAATTCATTTTTTAGCTGCATTTCAATTCCGAATGTTTTCCCAACGATCGCCTCAATCTCTTTCAATAGAATATAACGCTTATTCAGTTTATAAATACTCAGATTTGCCATTTTTTTGAAAATAATAAAATCACTGTGGAGAAGTCTGTTGAGCTCCCTCTGAGCTGTTCCTGGAGAAGTGCCAACTTTATTAGCAATTTCGCTTAGATAAAATTCTCTATCTTGATTATAGATAAACAATAAAATGATTTTACGTCTTATTTTTGATTTGGTGATGAAGTCTATCATAGTACTTTTTCAGATTTGAATAAATTATTACTCAAATGTGAGTAAATATCAACAGAAAATATAAATGCAATATTTGCACTACTGAGATATTTAAAGTCTATGAAATACAAATTGACACTCCCCAGATTCCTTGATATTCTTTCTTCAGCAGGATAAAGAACATAAGGCAAAGAAGGGAAAAGAGGTGAGCATCAAGTGCCCCAAGTGTCAGTTCGAGAATACCTCCGACTCCAAGTTCTGTAAGGAATGCGGGACGCGGATAGGGCTGCCCGAAGGCCAGCACGTCTCCAAGACCATGACGCTGGAAACCCCTGCCCAAGGGCTCACCCGAGGGATGCTGTTTGCCGGGCGGTACGAGATCATCGAGGAACTGGGCACAGGCGGGATGGGGAGCGTCTACAGGGCCGAAGACACAAAGATCCGACAGGAAGTAGCGCTCAAGCTCATAAGGCCCGAGATCGCCTCGAGCCGGAGGACCATCGAGCGGTTCAGGAACGAGATCAAGACAGCCCGGATGATCGCCCACAGGAATGTCTGCCGGATGTTCGATCTGGGAGAAGAGAAAGGGACGTACTTCATTACGATGGAGTATGTCTCCGGCGAGGACATGAAAAGCTTCCTGCGGAGGGCGGCACCGCTGAGCCCAGGCCGAGCGATTTCCATAGGCAAACAGATTTGCGAAGGACTGGCCGAGGCACACCGCCTGGAGGTGACGCACCGCGATCTCAAGCCTGGCAACATCATGATCGACAAAGAAGGAAACGCCCGGATCATGGATTTCGGAATCGCCAGGTCGATCGCAGAGAAGGGGATCACTGGCACCGGCGTCATGATCGGGACGCCGGAGTACATGTCGCCCGAGCAGGCAGAGGGGAAAGAGGCGGACCAGCGCTCGGACATCTATTCCCTGGGTGTCATCCTTTTCGAGATGGTGACATGCCGGCTTCCTTTTGAGGGAGAAACAGCTCTGAGCATCGCCCACAAGCACAGGTATGAGCCGGCCCCGGATCCTCGGACGCTCAACTCCCAGGTTCCCAAGGACTTCGCCATGCTCATCCTCCGCTGTCTGGAGAAGGACAAAGAGACGAGGTATCAGACTGTCTCCGAGGTGCAGCAGGATCTCGAAAAGATCGAACAGCAAATCCCCTCGACCGACCGGGCCACGTCCACAAGAAGGCCTTTCACCTCCAAAGAAATCACGGTCAAGTTCACCCCAAAAAAACTTCTTATTCCGGCTCTGGCGCTCATTCTCATCGTGGCAGCCGCCTGGATCTTCCTCATAAGGGGGCGAGGCAATAGAAAAGCAGCCTCCGCTCCATCAGGAAACTCCATCGCCGTCCTGCCTTTTACAGACCTCTCCCAGGAAAAAGACCAGGCGGTCTATTGCGAAGGCATCGCCCAATGGATTCTCGACTCTCTAAGCAACGTGAAGAGTTTGCAGGTTCTGGCCAGGTACTCTTCATTCCAGTTCACAGGCCAGGACGACCCGCGCGTGGTGGGAAAAAGGCTGAACGCAGATAAGATTTTGACAGGGAGCCTTTGGAAATCCGGCGATCGCCTTCGGATCACCGTAAGTATGGTCGATGCGGCCACGGGAATTCAGGACTGGTCAGAGCCATTTGAGGGGGAGACGCGAGAAGCGATATTCGACATTCAGGACAGGATCGCCTCGACGATCCTCAGTCGGCTAAATGTTGAACTCTCGGTGGACGATAGATCACGGCTGGAGAAACGCCCCACGGGCAATCCGGAAGCTTATGATCTTTATCTCAAGGGGAATTACGCCGCTAAACGCGGATCCGATAAAGATGTGCTCAGAGCCGTACCCTTTTATCTTGAGGCCATCCGAGAAGACCCCAATTTTGTGCTTGCTCATATTGCCCTGGCGCGTTGCTATAGAGATCTAGCGATTGGTTATGGAGTTTGGCCAAAAGAAAAGTCCTATAACTTGACAAAAGAAGCTTTGGAAAAAGTGTTCGCTCTTGATAATGAGAATGGCGAGGCATTCGCTATTCGAGGAGATCTGAAGTTGTATTATGAAAGCGACCCATCGGCTGCCGAACTCGATTACCAGCGTGCCTTTCAACTCTCCCCAAGAAATCCGGGTATTCTAAAAGACCATTTTAGGTATCTAGTCACAAAGGGTAGAATGAACGAAGCTTTATCTGAAGCGAAAATCCTCATTGAAATCGACCCCTTAGATCCTTATGGGTCTTGGCTATCTGGGCTGGTTTACTATTTTTTGCGTCGTTATGACGACTCAATAGGCGCCTATCGAAAAGCGCTTGATCTGGATCCCGATTTTATGAGTGCCCAGGGCTGGAGCGTGTTCGCCTATCTTGCGCAAGGGCAATATGAAAAGGCCCGCGACATGGCCAAGCGTTTTGAACATGAAGTGCCAGATCAATATCTGTTTTCCATGGCGGTGATTGAAGGATCCCTCGGGAACAGAGAAGCTGCAGAAAAATATAAAAGATCCCTTGATGAGTACAAAGCAAGCTACCAAGGCGCCGGCTTTGATATCTGGGAAGCCGCGTATAGCGCAGTCATGGGGGAGAGAGACCAAATGCTTGCGCACCTGACCAGGTATATTGCTGAAAACCCGCCCGGCACTGTGAACGATTTATTCTACTGGCATTATTTCGATAAGTACCGATCCGACCCGGAATTCATTGCTGTCTTTAAGAAAGCCGGATTCGAGATGAAATGAAGCCCGGCTGGATCCTTAGAACCTCATGGTCAATTTGAACTGCAGCCAGCGGGGCAGCTGCCGTCCCCAGACCTGCCCGAACAACGCTGTGTCCTCCTTGACAAAAGAAATCGGTCTCTGACTGTTGAAGAGATTATAGACATTCAGTCCCAGGCCTAGGACGAGCCTACCCGGCAAAACAAAATCCTTTTCGACCGACAAATCCACATACATGTGAGCCGGCGTCGTCCTCCCTCCTCGCCCCTCGGGGTAAATGAAATAAGACCCTATGGCCTCATAGAATCCTTTTTTCTCCCAGTGATAGCCGGAAAGGTATTCGAAGCCCGCAGAAATATTGAACCCGTAAGGGGCCATATAAGTACCCAAAACCTTGATGACATGGTCCACGCTGTAGGGCAAGAAACCATACCAGCCTTCATCGCCGACCCCGATTCCGCCAGCTCCATGGAAAAGTTGGTCTAAAAACTCTTTGGCTGGCTCTCCCTCAGGCACAAAGGGATGGTCCCCGAATAGACCCAATTCATAGAGACTTGCGCCGGCAAAGGCCGCCCAGGTGTCCCATTCATAGATATTACCCGGATTTGTTCCTTTGGCCTGGGACCACGTGTAGGAGGCATTCAGCATGAATTTACCGGCGATCCTCCCGTTTAGCTCGACTTCCAGCGCCCTGTAATCTCTCCTCTTCAGCTCAAAGTTCGCAAATGTCCACTTTACCGGGAATTCCGGGTCGTACTCCGGATCATACAGGGCGAGGTCATCTGTGAGGTTTTTTGCATAGGAGTAAATCCCCCTGACCTTAACGGCCCAGTTCATCCCCAGCTGCCGATCGAATTCCAGAAGGAACTTGGTGCTTTTATTGGGTTTGAGATCAGGATCGACCTCTAGGGGGTTGGCTTCGGAGCTCTGCTCCCAGACGAACTCCCAATTCGACGGATCCATTAACTGAGCCACATTCGGATCGGCAGCTCCGATCCAGGAATAAATTCTGGCGCTGGTTTGATAATGACGATTAAAAAAGGATAGGAACGAAGTCGTCACCGTGCTGACGAATTGCCCATAGCTGAACTTGAGGATATTGTCCCCATTACCCAGAATATCGAAGACCAACGAGAAACGAGGGCTCAGGAAATCTCCAAACCCCCAGCTCCAGACCATTTCTCCGACATCATTGAAGATTTTTTGAGTTTCGGCTCTCAGCCCGAGCATCAAAGAGAGCCGTCCAACCGTGTATCTATCTTTTAAGTATATACCGAAGCCATTTGTTTTGTTGGCGGCGTAGCCGGGGCCCATTTCGCCGAGTTCAAGTGGAATTCCCGGTGCTATCCAAGTGATACCCCCTCCATTGTCAAAACCGTTCCCTACCCAGGGATCAAAATCCAATCCGGCCGGCTTCATTTCCCCTTCGTAGCGGTTGTTGAAGTAATTGAATCCTGCGCCGAGTTCATGATCTCCCCAGCGACCGAGGTTAAGATACTGCGTTACTTCCAGGTTGAAGTCTGACCTCTGTTCCAAGTCGAAAAATCCAGCCCAACTGTTGTTTGTCGTCTGGACAATATCCAACCATGAATAGCTAGGAGGCCCATAATCACCGTCGAGCGGCTCCGTGGCCGACTCTCGTTTGTTTTGCCCCCAGGCCGCCGTGAGCAGTGTATTCTGAGAGAGAATTCCGCGATAGTTGATCCGGTAGGAATAGTCTTCATAGTCGGTCTTCTCGTAGGTCTCAGGAAGCCCGATTCCCCCAGTTTGACTTAAGAACTTGTCCAGCGTCCCGCTCAGGGAAAATGTATGGTTCTTTTGTGGGGTATAGGTCAATTTCCCGAAGATATTGTTCGTGCTGAACCGCCGGCTTCCCGGAGGGATGGTCAGCCAGCCGATGGATTGCTGCTCCGTATCATCAAGAGTTCTGTGGAAGTTGTTCGAAACGAAAAACCAGAGCTTGTCCTTAAGGATAGGACCTCCCAGGTTCCCGAAGAACTGATGGATTGAGGTATCGGGCTCTGAGACGACCGCCAGCTGGTCCTCTCTCTCGGCTCTTAAGTGCCAGTCCCTCATCAGAGTGCCGACTTCTCCATGGAAAACATTGCCTCCCGACTTTGTCACGATATTGATAAACCCACCCTGGGATTGTCCCAGGTTGGGATCAAATCCATCTGATATGATCTGGATTTCATCCCAGGCATCATAGTTGATCCTGACACCAGGGTCATTGTCCTGCACGCCTTTCATGGAAAGCCCGTCAATGTACCAGTTGTTCCCGGCATCACCCTCGCCTCTGAAACTGGGAAGACCTGTCCCTGTCCCAGTAACAGTGCTGGCTCTCACTCCCGTAACGCCAGGAGTAAAAGAGACCACCTCCTCGATCGTCCTCGCCTGGGATGGAATCCTGGCTATATCCTCTGCATTCAAGCGGTAACTGTTATCGGCTTTTTTCTTGTCTATCAGCGGAGTGTTTGCGACAACTACAACCTCCTCTGACAGTGCCGCAACTCTCAATACAATGTTAATGCTGAGAGTAAAACCGAGGCGCACTTCGTAGCCGGTATAAGTGGCTGTCTCAAATCCTGAAAGCTCAAACGTGAGAGAGTATCTTCCAATAGGAAGCAAAGGCAGTTTAAAGTTTCCATTTTCATCGGTCACAGCACTTCTTGTGCCCTGAAGGTTTGGACTCTTTGCAGTGACTGAGACTCCGGGTAAGGGAACACCCTCTTGATCTGTAACTTGACCCTGGATCTCCCCCGTCTGAACGGCAAAGAGTGAGCTTATCAAAAGAACACTTACGGAAAAGAGAATTGCCCTTTTAGTAAATGCCCCCATTTCGCCTCCTTTTTTCTTCCCTAAACCTATGGCTGCCTACACCCTGCAGCCGATAAGTTTTGCCAATTCTTCTCCTCTACAGGAAATGCATGCTGAATTCCAAAATCAATCGATTCATAATGTAATCACAACCAGAATGAAAGTCAATATGCGAAACGCAGATTCCAAATCCTGCCTTAACTTTTGCCCAAGTGGTTTTCTTGCGATGATCAAGAGAGCCAGGTATCTATCCGAGTATCAAAGGTTTTGCTCGATAGTCTTTTGGCAGTTCACTACAATGTCGAGTCTAGAATTGACCAGCATATTTACTTATGATATAAGAAAATGAATCTGGATATCATGCAATTGGACCGCAGAAATTTCGAACATATTGATGACGCAATCGTGTCCATCTACAGGAATAAACGCCCGTTCGAACGGCTGAGAATAGCTTTTGGATTGTGGTCTTTGGCCAAGTCCGTACTTGTTAACAGCCTTAGGTCTCTGCATCCAGATTGGGAAGAAAAGAAAATCCAAGAAGAGGCTGCCCGGAGAATATCTCATGGAGCCGCCTGAACTTCTCCGGTATGTCGTCGAGTGTTTCGAGAACCTGAAAATCAGCTACTTCATTACCGGCGCTATGGCTGCTATCGCCTATGGAGAACCCAGACTGACCAACGATATCGATATCGTGGCCGATATCAACGAGCAAGATATTCCCAGGCTCAAGGGCTGTTTTCCCGAAGTCGATTATTATTTCGATGAGGATGCCGCTAAAAAGGCCGTCCAGCACTTTTTTCAATTCAGTATCATTCATCCTGCCTCAGGGCTGAAAATCGATGTGATGGTCAGCAAAAAAGACGAATTCGATCGCAGCCGCTTTCAAAGAATCAAACGCATCAAGGCTTTAGAAGACAGAGAGGCCAATTTTGCTTCTCCTGAAGATGTGATTTTAAAAAAAATGGAATATTATGCCGAGGGTGGATCGGAAAAACATCTGCGCGACATATCCGGAATGATCAACATCTCAGCAGATCTCATTGATTTTGGCTATATTTCAGACTGGTGAAGCAGACTGGATTTAGAAGAC
>Ga0209427_10007438_pt1 | contig 12406 bp, 14 predicted proteins | sample DeeMarSWOR136_30_FD_187465 | JGI IMG/M metagenome (GOLD analysis project Ga0209427, IMG submission 187465) | Marine sediment microbial communities from White Oak River estuary, North Carolina - WOR-1-36_30 (SPAdes) (version 2) | ecosystem: Environmental > Aquatic > Marine > Intertidal zone >... | reverse complement strand
CCCTGTGTCCCCCTCTCCTTCAAAGGAGAGGGGGAGGTATATGGTAGAGGGGCTTCGCCCCTCTTGGACTCCCCTGTTCCTTTACCGGGCTTACACTCTTTTTGACTTCTTACAGGGCTTTCCTCCTGGGACTCCTCTTCTCGCTTGCCGAATCTCGTCTCTCTTTAACTCTCTGGCTGGTCATTATATATTATGGTGCCGCCGCCGCGCCCCTCAATCTGCTGGCGCAGAGCATGGGGTTGCCGGCCATCGATGATGCAGGCCGCCGAGGCGGTGTTCACCACCCTGATACAGCCCTGTATTTTGGGGATCATCCCCCCGGAAGCGACGCCGGAGGCAACCAGCTCTTCAGCCTCTCCGACGGACAATTTTGACAGCAGGTTGCCTGACCGGTCACAGATGCCCGGTACATCGGTCAGGAAAATGAGCCGTTCCGCACCGATGGCGGCGGCTATTTCGCTGGCAAATATATCGCCATTGACGTTCAGTACACATGGCGCACCATCGGGCCGGTCAAAGGCGTAAATGCCCACCGGAGCAATCACCGAAACATAACCAGCCTGGAGCAGAGTATGCAGCAGCTCCGTGTTTACCGTGATTACCTTACCCACGTAGCCGAGCTTTTCGTCCTCCAGCCGACACTGCGCCAGTGAGCCATCGACACCGCTGATGCCTATGGCGCGCCCACCAATCTGGTTGATGGCAGCCACGATTTCCTTGTTGACCATGCCGGCCATCACCGCCACCGCCACCTCTAGCGAATCACTGTCGGTTACGCGCTGGCCGCCGGCAAACCTGGTGGCAATGCCGTGTATCTTCAGCCATTCCGTGATAAGCTTGCCGCCGCCATGTACCACCACCAGTTGCCTGCCCTGCTGCTGCAGTTGGACGATATCCTCAACGGTGGTGTCATTGCTCCCTAGCGCCACCCCACCAATCTTAATTACAATAACCTGATCGTTTTCCATGACATATATGCCATTATACTAGGTTGTATAGTGGCTGTTGATTTCCGCGTAGTTCTCGGTCAAATCGCAGCCCCAGGCAACGGCGCTGCCGTCTCCCAGGTTGAGATTCAAGGTAAAAGTTACCTCAGTCCGGTTTAGGCGCTTTACCGCTTCGGCAGGGTCAAAAGGCTGCGGTCTGCCTGCTTTTACCATACAGATATGGCTCAGGTAAAGGTCTATTTTCGACTCCACTATCTCTACGCCGCTTCTCCCCGCCGCTGCCATAATCCTTCCCCAGTTGGGGTCGTTTCCGTAGAGGGCTGCCTTAACCAGCGGCGAGCTGACCACCGTTCGCGCCACCTGCCGCGCCGCCGCCCTGTCCGGTGCCCCGTTGACCGTTACCTCAAAAAGCTTGGTGGCTCCTTCGCCATCGAGAGCAAGGGCTTTAGCCAGCTGGATGCACAGCGCGTCAAGTGCCTGCTGGAACAACACAGCCTGCCCGGTGCTCGAGGTAATAATCTCGTTGCCGGCGAGTCCGCTAGCCAGCAGCAGCAGGGTATCGTTGGTGCTGGTATCGCCGTCTATTGAGACCATATTGAAGGAAACGTCTGCTGCCTGTTTGAGAGCAGATTGAAGAAACACCGGTTCAACCATGGCATCGGTGGTCAGAAAACCAAGAAACGTGGCCATATCGGGGTGAATCATTCCCGCACCTTTGGCCGCGCCACCGATAGTATAACCGCCTTCCTCTACCTTTACCGCCTTCTCCTTAGGCACCGTGTCTGTAGTCATGATGGCCCTCGCCATGTCATGTCCGCCCTCACGGCTGAGTGCAATCCGCTTTATACCGGTCCGAATTTGCGCCATCGGCATCATCTCCCCAATGACGCCGGTGCTCGCCGCCAGAACCTGCTCGGGGGGAGCACCAATGGCCGCGGCGACCAGTGCCGTCATTTCCTCGGCGTCCGCCAAGCCCTGTTCCCCGGTACAGGCATTGGCGCAGCCGCTGTTGACCACCACACCGGTCGCTTTCCTGTCTGAAAGGCGCCGCTGACACAGCACCACCGGCGCGGCTTTAATCCGGTTCCGGGTAAACAGACCCGCGGCAACGCAGGGCACCTCAGAAGTAAGTATGGCCAAGTCAAGGTTTTCTTCTTTCTTGATACCGGCATACGTTGCCCCGGCGAGGAAACCATTGGAGGAAGTAACCGTTCCCGACGGAATGAAGTCAAAACCTGAGTTCATGTTAAAAAATATAGCACACTGGATATGCCAAAGCAACGCTCTTTTATTTGACATCCACAGGCGGTAATGATAAACTTATGCCACTATGAAAATTGTAAGATACAGCATCGGCAACAAAACTGAGTACGGTATCCTGGATGGTGAGCAAATCCAGGTTATCGATGGCAAACCCTATCCTGAAATCAAAAAGCTCAATCAGACCCGCAAGCTCAGCGATGTCAAGCTTCTGGCACCGTGTGAGCCGACCAAGGTGGTGGCTATCGGCCTCAACTACTACAGTCACTGCAAGGAGACCAACAACCCCGTCCCCACGGAACCGATGATGTTCTACAAACCTTCGAGCTCGGTCATCGGCCCAGAGGACAAGATAGAGAACCCCGGGTGCGAGCGGCTGGACTGGGAATCAGAGTTTGGCGTGGTCATAAAAACGCAGGCAAAGAAGGTGAGCGAAAAGGACGCCCTGAATTACGTACTGGGCTATACCTGCTTCAACGACGTCACCGCCCGTGACTGGCAGGCCAAGGACTCGCAGTGGTCAAGAGCCAAAGGCTCGGATACATTCTCGCCAACCGGCCCCTGGATTGAAACCGAGCTTGACCCGGGGAATGTGTTGATGGAAGGATACCACAACGGCGAACTCAAGCAGAAGGTAAATACCAACGATCTTGTCTTTGGCGTTCCGGCTCTGATAAGCTATATCACAAAATTTATCACCCTCTTCCCGGGCGACGTTATCGCCACCGGGACGCCGGCCGGCATCGGCCCGATGAAGTCGGGCGATACCTTTGAGATAAAGATTGAAGGCATCGGCACGCTGCGCAACACCGTCGCCTGATAGATAAATATGGAGTCAAAGACTGTCTATTTTGAGCGGCCCGGCCGAGAGAATACGGACGAAGTGCTGCGCATCGTCGGTCAGCGGGCCGGGGAACTCGGTATCAAAACGGTATTGGTGGCGTCAACGCGTGGTGATACCGCCGCACAGGCCGTGGAGGCGCTGAAGGGTCTTCGAATCATCGTGGTGACCCACAGTCAAGGCTTCCGTGAGCCAAACGCTAACTCATTCACCGAAGAGAACCAACAGATAGTGGAGGATAAGGGCGGCATTATCTTTACCGGCACCCATCTTTTTGCCGGCATCAGCCGGGCCGTGCGGAACAAGTTCAATACCTACCTCATCGGCGACCTCACCGCCAGCACACTTAAAGTCTTCGGCGAGGCGATGAAAGTGGTGATTGAGATATCGATTATGGCAGCGGATGCCGGTCTGGTGCGCACCGACGAGGAGGTCATTGCCATCGGCGGCACCGGCCGTGGCGCCGATACCGCGGTGGTGCTTACTCCCGTGAACTCGCAGAACTTTTTCGACCTCAGGGTCAAGGAAATACTCTGCAAACCGCGTTTCTAGGGCTTAACATTATAAACAAGGAGGCTGAAAGCATATGGGAGAACTTGGAGCACATTATGCCATTGGCAAGGCAGGGAGGCTGCTCCCGGTACGCCTCAGAACACACACCGACATCACCGCCGGCCTGAAGGCAGTCTGCGATGATAACGGCATCAAGTACGGTGCGGTAATCTTCGGCATCGGTAGCATCAGGAAGCTGACCTACCAGGTGCTGGCGCCCAAGCCGGAGACCAAGCTCGGCGCCGGCTACACTGACCCCCAGGAACTTCCCGGCCCCATCGAGGTGGTGAGCATGCACGGCATCATCTTCCAGTCGGACGATGGCCAGACGCTACTGCACCTGCATGGCACCTTTTCCGACAAGGAAGGGGCAGTGTTCGGCGGGCACATCGTGGCCGGGGGAAATCCGGTGCTGGCCACGCTGGACGCTTATATTGTGGAGGCGGTGGGCGCGGAGACCATCCGCCAGATGGACGAGGACATCGGCATGGGCGTCGGGATACCGCAGGGTCACTTCGCCAAAGTTAAATAAGAAGAAACCAAATTCATAAAATTGGGTGTGACCTCACCCCCTATGTCCCCCTCTCCTGGCAAGGAGAGGGGGAGTCTGTTTTCAGGGACTAGCTTATATTCAGTTCCTTCCAAGATTTGACTTGCAGTGTTAGAATTATGTTAAGAGATATGAAGGAAAAGCAATAGTGTCTAGTAGATTTGAAGCACTTAAAAATCAATTTGCCAGCTCGTTTTATGCAAACGAAAGACTAATTCTGCTAAAAGCTATGGCACAAAGTTGATGAGATCACAAAATACCTTAAGATTCTATTGGATAAATTTTCTTAAGCAGCTTCAAGCTCTGGCATCCTACTATCGTAGCGTAAGATGTAGGACTTACCCCGGTAGCTTCAGCTTCCCAAAGCTCAGCAGTGGGAATAGAAGTAGAAATATATGTTTTAACAGCCTCTAGAGCAGCTTCTCTAGAATCGCGAGCATACAATACCCCGACCGGAGGATAGGAAAATTCCCCCGGTTTATATTCAATCTGCCTGTTCCCTGTTTCCATCAGGCTAAACAATCTGCCGTCTTTATCTCTGGTAACCATTTTAAAGACAATCATTATTACTTCACTCCACTAAGTCAATAAGGTGAGCTCATTTAGCAGCCTCCTTTATCTGCGCCCCTCTTAGGATACTAATTGACTGCCGGTCTTGCTCTTGGGCTGTCCACCGCTAGGGGATACTCAAAAGCGAGAGCTCTTGCCACACTTCACGCCCGTCATTGAAGCTAACCGTAAAAATAAGGCCTGGGTCGTCAGTCTCTTCAACGTTGAGGATGTTCTTATCTCTGGCTTTTCCATATGTGGGAGGCACATACAGGGTAAAGGGCAATAGGCTGGCTCCATGTTCCACATCTTTATGGTATCGGCTGATCGCATCAGCGCTGCCGGAACCTGTTCTCGCTACAATATATGTTCCCCGGTTGTACTGCAAATCAGCATACTGAAAGGCAAGTCCGTATGGTGACACCATGACATCAAAACTATTGGGGAACTCACTACCATAGATTTGAGTGCATATATGCCAGTGCTGGGCAAATTGGATACTCGGCCATTTACCCTTTCCCCAGACCATGCCAGAAACGAAAGGGTCAGAACTCTCAAGCGACGCCCGTGCCATCTCAACACTGGCTGTCACAGCCGAATTGAACAGGGTCCAGCTGTTAAAGTGATAACCCTTGGTATTCCATTCCCTGTTCATGCACTGTAGCGGTACAGCGGCTAACAGAAACCTTATCCGCAAGCGTTCTGAATTATCGACGTTTACCGCTGGCAGACGCAAGTTATGCGCTATAAAAATAAGATTACGACCACTGCCTTTTTCGTCATAGTCAATGATGCCATCGCCATTCTCGTCAAACTCATGCAGTATTGCCGGTTTATAGCCAGTACCAGTGACAGTATCATTCGCCTCAGCATAAGCTAACGTTGTTGCCTGCAGGTCCCAGAGTGGCAATAACGCGCTGAAGTACATCTCTCTGGTAATCAACTCGGAGAACTCGCCCGCCTTCACTTTACCCAGGTGGCCCTCTACAGAGGCAAGAGCGCCACCCTGCCATTCGTCACGGCCCACCACATAGTAGTCCTGTTGCCCCAGGCCTCTTTCCCGCCAGTGCTTGAATCCGTCATATCGTGAGATGGGAGAATCAAATCCCACCTCCGTCATAATACTATGTCCATCAGCCCTCGGTATGGGTACCCTTTGCAGGAAGCTGGTGGGCAGGTTTTTCTCCCTCTGTATTGCTTTCGCCTCCGCCATAGGTACGGTGGTGAATAGATAGCGGGCACAGAGCAGGTCCAGCGCTACCGGGTCCCTAGCAGCAAAGGCATATCCTTCAGGTATCGGAGCAACCATTGGCCCGGTATGAAAACGGTTCACGGGCTCGATAGCGTCAACCACGTGGAACATCGAGATGCCCTGGTCTTTTACCGCTTCAACCATATCTGCTATCGTGGCGGAAAGACCGCCTGTCTTTTTAAGCAGCACCTCTCCATCCTTGCCCTGTTTAGGCATACCTGTATCCTCATCTATTTCCAGAACCCAAACAGTATGCGGAATGCCCGATTTCACGCCGGGGACCAGCTTGTTAGGGTGAGCATACTTCCACCGAGGTTCGCCGTGCTGGTTACTATCTTTCGCTACCATAGGATAGAGACCAATGCCAAGGTTCTTGACGGCACAGGTAAGCAAGTCCAAATTGTGGATCTTGAGTCTGGGTACGTTTACCAGCACGCATCCAGGCCATTCCTTCAAGTCCTCGGGATTACCGGGGTCACCGCCAATGACCGCCTTATGAATGGTAACCGATTTGAAGTTGATGCCATGAGCTACCGGCACGTCGCGTCCATTTGAACCGTCGTCTTCAATCCGGTTTAAATCGTATACCATGAGTTTTCCCCTAGCCCTGCCAGGTGGGAGACAGACACCGGTAATACTATCCTCGTATCCCTTCATCGGATCATCACTGTGGTCTGGGGGATGGTTATCCGCAAGGTATCTTCTTACGAAATAGAATCCCCACCCTCCGTAGCCAGTTCCCCACTTCCCTTCAATTACCGCTTCGGGGGTAACAATCTGTTTCCTGCCGACAGCCAAAGTATAAGCGCCAGCTATAGGAGTTACCCCGGTGCCTGCCTCTCCGAGCGACATCTGATGGTAGGTTATACCCAGCTTATCGTGGAACCATCGCATTAACGCGGCAACGAATGGCCAGGGAGTACAAGCGCCTACATTTCCTGGGCCATGTGTAATGTGGTCAATATAGGCTGGGAACACAATGTTTGGTTTAAATAGCAGCTTCTGGCCTCTTTTCACTCTCGCCAATATATCCCGGGAAAACGCAACCTCATCGTCCAGCACACTTAGGGCACAGGTCAAACAAGAATACATGTAATCTATCTTTGTCCGAATCCCTTCCCACGCTGCCTCACTCTCCCGGTCAATGACCTCTTTGAGCAACAAGGGAATGCCCGAATAGGCCAGTTCCGGATTCATTCTGACGGCGCCTATTGCTGAACCATGGGAATCCAGCTGAAGTTTACCCACTGGAGAGCTAACGACTGACTGTCTGCTCATTCTCGCTCCTTGATGCTATCTGCAAAAGTGATTTAACCAACCTCTTGACTTCCCCAATAAAAATGGATAATAGCACTTATCCCTTAAGTAGTAAAGCCTGAATTTGAGTTGCAAACATCAGCGCCCAGCCATTGGGACTCAAATACTACGAAAGACGCTTTTCATGCTCGCAAATTGTGTGTGAAAAGACGAGACCACTGGCGACCTGAGATAAGCAACATAGCGTTCTGTTGCACTAGGTAACTTCTGCCCATTTTGTAAAATCGCACAATCTGACATTTTACGCGATCTAACAACCTCCACATAATCCCCAAATCTTCATTATAATTCGACTATTTTTGAGGGGCAAGTCGCCCTAGATTTCAGCTCACGAATGATTAATTGTTGCTACCACCTTGGTTTTGAGAATATTCTGGATTTCAAACACAAAAAACGAGGCCTCCTGATTAACTTTAACTATAAGGCTATTGACAAAATTCATTCCCAGAACTAAACTAATCAACGCCATAAACAAGGTGCGTCAAAAATATTGTAATCAGTGTAGCGAGGGGGCATTATTGTAGATTAGTGACATTCAATGAAGTTTCTCTTCAAGGGCAGCAGAATGAGGTTAGAACAAGACCTGAGCTATACGGCGTAGCCTGAGCAGAAGAAGCTGGGCTTTTATACAATAAGGGTAGAAGGAGACAAATTTATGGGAAATAACTGGAAGCTACATCACATAGCGGTAATAGTTAGGGATATTGATAAGGCTGTTGCCTATTATCAATCCTTGGGTATAGCTACCGCTGGGCGTGAGGTCGAGTTTCCGGAAGCAAAGCCTAAAATCAGAGCCAAGTTCGTTAACATGGGCCCGGTACCGATTGAGTTTATTCAACCTATTAAAGGAGAATCATCAATCTATAAAGATTTTTTGGACAGCAAAGGTGAGGGGGTTCAGCACGTCGCCTTCGCTGTGGATAACCTTGGCGAGGAGGAGGCTAAACTGACCGATAAAGGGGTCTCGGTTATAGTCAAGGGAAAAGCCCCGGCTGCCTTTGGTAGTATTTCTGCTCACTTTGACACCCGACAGGTTGGTGATTTTGCCATACAGCTGATACAGGAATAGAATAACTGATTCGAACGGGTGATCTTACCCAGTACTGAAAACTACCTCTGATTAGCGTTACCGGTACTATAGACTCGGAAGCGCACTGGATGTTGTAGGAGACATTAACTGGATATAAAGGAAATATCCAGAGCACACAAGTGCTTGTTTCATTCAGCAAAGTAACTATCGTCTGTTCTGCTTGTTTAGAGGAATCCTTTACAATGCCGCAGCACAAACGTTGGCTTTTTGTTCAGCTTGCAAGCTTTTCAGACCTGTCAGCGATTTCTCCAGCATCTAATTGATTTAACTCATCAAGGATAATCTCGATTTTCATTCGAGCCATGGCTTTCCCATTAGACATGACCCACTTGTTGATAGAACTATGTAAACGTAGATCAGGGTGTTTCAATCTGTAACCTGAGTATCTACTTCCGTAGATTTGATCTATCATAGTTTCTCTGTCGCTGACCTAGTTTACAGCCCGCCACGATTTACCAATTCTCAGAGATTTAATAATAGTGAACTGGCTAAGACATAGCTATTGATTGAGTAGTGGATAAAGGACTATAATCAAACACAACTATCAGCACACCGGGGTCATCGGCCATTTATCTAAGAGGTTAAAATTCTCGTAGTTCTAACTTCGTAGATGGTATTGTTTCCGGCACAGGTTGAGTAAAATATAATAATTGTTTAATTGAAAGGCAGGGTAAATAATGGCTAAGCACAAGGTGGCGGTTATCGCTGGAGATGGCATTGGGCCAGAGGTAATGACCGAAGGCATTAAGGTTCTGAATGCAGTTCAGGCGAAAGTAAAAAACCTGAGTCTAGAATATGAGCATTTTCCCTGGGGATGTGATTACTACCTTGCAAAGGGAGAAATGATGCCTCAAAACGGGCTGGAGATACTGAAAGGCTTTGATGCCATCTATCTGGGTGCAATAGGTGACCCGAGGGTTCCTGACCATATTTCAGTAAGAGACCTCGTTCTTAGAATTCGTATAGGCTTTGATCAGTATGCTAATGTTAGACCAATAAAACTCTTGGAAGGCGTATTCTGTCCCCTGAAAAACAAAACACCCCAAGATATAGATTTCATAGTAATACGCGAAAATACAGAAGGTTTTTATGTTGGGTGTGGGGGCAGATACAGTAAAGGTACACCTGAGCATGGTAAGTATGCTGGGCTAAGGAGAGCTTTTTCTGATTCAGAGGAGGTAGTTGTTCAGGAAGGTGTATTTAGCCAGATTGGAGTAGAAAGAGTAATAACTTATGCCTTTGATCTGGCACGGAATAGGAAGAAGCACCTAACCTGTTGTACTAAGTCTAATGCCCTCAACTACAGCATGGTCTACTGGGATGAAGTCTTCAGAAAAGTTGCCAAAAGCTATCCGGACGTTAGGACCGACTTCGCAATGGTAGATGCAACATGCATGTGGATGGTTAAGAATCCCGAGAATTTTGACGTCATTGTGGCAGAGAACCTTTTTGGAGACATAATCACGGATTTGGGAGCGGCCATTCAGGGAGGTATGGGCGTTGCTGCTGGAGCTAACCTGAACCCCCACGGCATCTCCATGTTCGAGCCGATTCACGGCTCGGCTCCCAAATATGCCGGTAAAAATGTGATAAATCCAATTGCAACCATATGGGCGGGTCTTATGATGCTCGAACAATTGGGCGAAAAGGAAGCTGCAACAATGATTTCAGAAGCAGTAAAAGAAGTGCTTAAAGAAGGCAAGTACCGAACAAAAGACTTGGGGGGTACCTCATCAACCAGCGAGGTCGGAGACGCCATCGTTGAGGTAATTCAAAAAATAAAACCATAAAGCAAGCATCTTGCATTACTGCATATCCATGCAACGGCTCACTAAGAGTCAACATGATGTAATACGTAGCTTCGGTTAACGGTAAGTATTTTTTATAATCACCTTGAGACATCATTAAGCACTATTATTCAACGCTTATTGTCAATATTTGAAGGGTTTAGAAAGTGGTTCAGTGGTTAGGAAACCAAGAAAGCTTTACTGAGTAGTCCTACAAGTGGGAATATGGTTCCTTCGAAGCCGAGCGGTATCGTCCATTTTTATTGGTGGTAGCGAGCTTTAGTGGGCTAAAGTGTGACCTAGACCGTACATATCAAAAGGTAGAACTAAAAGCTTCTCTAAGACCTTCGCGCTGGTTTACTAGAGTTCCAATCCCACTAAGTTGCATCGGAGTCCCAGCAATCCAATCTGGTACTCATACCATCCCCTATCAGTAACAGAGGCAAGCTCTCTATTAAGTTTTCACTCCTCCGCTGTTCCTTAAAGGCAATTCATATTATATCATATGATAATATATTGACTATTATTTATCATTTGATATATAATTAATTAAAATAAAATTGAGGCCTAGAAATTTGCAGGAAAGAGAAATAGTTAGAGATTTTCTGCAGTTGGTCAAGGAGACAATAGCGAATCCGATTGCCGACCAGGGATGGGTGCTCGTACCGCGTAAAGAGAATAAGGAATGCTTATTACAGCTTGGATTCAAATACCCTGATATAAAAGAAACGCTTCTGGGTTTATCAGTTGAAGATTATTGTGAAGGCCCTTGCGATGATCGAGATCAGCCAGGTGAGTTGTGGGTATTCGGGAAAACTATAGAGAACAAGGTAGTCTATATTAAGTTGAAATTAGCCTCTTTTGGTCCGTTAAGGATTGTAAGAGTTGTGTCCTTTCATTTTACAGAGCATACATTAGAGCATCCATTTGAAGAAAAAGGGGGGAATAGAGATGACGAAAAAAGTTAGCGCGATTCGTGGTCTATGTACGAATTGTGAAAAAGAAGCTGAATTTGAGCGAGTAATAAAGAAGGAGTCTTTCACTGTAAGAGGAGAGCCAATTACTGTTAATGTCGAGTACACTAAATGCAAGGAATGCGGCGATATGATACTAAATCCGGCGGTAAATCATGATCCTTTTGAATTAGCCTATAGAGAGTATCGCCAAAAACATGCTTTACTTCAACCTGAAGAAATATCAGGTTGGAGAAAGGCACATCATCTAACTCAAGGTGAGTTTGCCAAAGTATTAGGTATTGGAGTTGCCACTTTGAATCGTTATGAAAACGGGGCGCTCCAAAATGAATCTCATGAAAAACTACTTCGATTGGCTATGGATTCGTCTAATCTGTTAAGGCTCATAGAGAAATCTGAGGGAATATTTACCGAGGCTAGGAAGAAGAAACTCTTAGAGACTTTAAGAGAATCAGAGGAAGCCTCTTCTTCCTTGGATAACACTATTATGATCAACTTCGGTGGCACTGAGAAGGATAGCCTAAACGGGTTTAGGAAGCTTGACCTCTCAAAACTGTATAATGCTGTGCTCTTTTTTTCTAAGGACGGAGTATTAAAGAGTAAGCTTAACAAATTGTTATTTTATGCTGATTTTAAGCACTTCAAGGAGTACACTCTTTCCATAACCGGCCTTCGATATGCACATTTATCATACGGGCCAGTTCCTGATAACTATGCGATGTATTACGCTACCATGCTTTCCAAGAGGCTAGTGGAATTCATGGAGGAACCATACCCTAACGGATATGTGGGTGAACTTATCAAAGCAGTGAAGGAACCTGACCTCAATGTCTTTTCTCCAAGTGAATTGCGTATCATGGCTGCGGTAACGGAAGATTTTAAGGGATACACAGCAACCCAAATACAAGACATGTCACATAAGGAAAAGGCATATCAGCAAACGATTGATGGCGAAATCATTTCATATACACATGCAAATGAGCTTAACTATTAGACTGATGCTAATCTCAAAATTATTGCTGAGAAAGTAATCAGATAGGAGGTATCAAGCATGGGCGAAAAACACAAACCTGGTGAGATTGCCAAACGGTCCGGACAATATCCAATACAAGGGCCACGTGGAGGGGATACGGGCAAAGAGAGAACTGTAGTAAAAGGAGAGCCGTTTCCTCCGACACCCAAGAAGGGCTGACCTGCCCCCAGTAGCGATACCACTTGTTAAGTCACAACCACACTTAAAATAGTCTCAGGAGCAGGTGGCCGGTAATTCCTGGCACTATGGGGACG
>Ga0209427_10007435_pt1 | contig 12409 bp, 12 predicted proteins | sample DeeMarSWOR136_30_FD_187465 | JGI IMG/M metagenome (GOLD analysis project Ga0209427, IMG submission 187465) | Marine sediment microbial communities from White Oak River estuary, North Carolina - WOR-1-36_30 (SPAdes) (version 2) | ecosystem: Environmental > Aquatic > Marine > Intertidal zone >... | reverse complement strand
CATATTAGTAAACATTCGACTGTCGCCTTTGCAATCGATTTAAGGTAGAAAAAGTGGTGGGTGCCTTCCTACAACTTACTCTATACAGAATTCTGTGCGCTGAAAATCCTTGAAACGTCAACTCGGAGTTCGCCGAATGCAAGCTTCTCAGGTGAAAATCCCATGGCTAAGCCTAGAAGCTGTGGATAATGTAAGACTGGTACACCATAGTTTTCGTTAAACATTTTTTCGATTCGCCCTTGGTTAGTGTCGTACATCATGTGGCAGAATGGGCAAATTGTTATCAGAGCTTGTGCTCCGACGTTTTTGATATGATTTAGTTTGTCTCTAGTGAGCTGTAGAGGAATTTTGTTGTTTACACCTACTGATGGTGCTCCGCAACATTCGGACTCGTCCATATAGTCTAAGCATGTGGCACCTGTAACTTCAATCAAGCTTTTGAGCATCTTTGGGTCCTCCGGATCATCGAATCCTGCAGATTCTTTAGGTCTCAAAACATGGCAACCATTGTGTTCGGCAACTCTAAGCATTGTAAGAGGCTTAACAACAGAACTCTTGACCTTTTCTAAGCCCAGATCTTCAACCAAAACTTGAACTAGATGCTTTACTTCTATTGAACCACTAAACTCCAACCCAACCCCATCAAGATTAGTGTTTATTGACTCTCGAAGTTTTTTGTCTTCCTTAAGCATTTTGTTGACTTTTCTTAACGTTCCAGAACAGCCTGGACAGAGAGTCAAAATGTTTAAACCTCGCTGCTCTGCAACAGCCAGGTTTCTTGCAGCCATTATGAGCATCATTTCGTGATCAACCGGATCCATTGGAAGGCCGCAGCAGTTGAATTCCGGCATTTCCACAAGCTCTACACCAAGCTTTTGTAGAACTCTTCTTGCTGAGATTTCGTAGGCTGCAACACGATAAGGTATTGCGCAACCGAGGAAAATTAGGTATCTGTTTTTTTCTGCCATTTTCTATTTTCCCTTCTCTTCAAGAAATCGCAAAAAGTGTACACTGTTAAGGGTTTTAGTTAGGTTCTTTGTATTGCATTTTGGTAGTACCGGTAGACCTAGAGCTTCTCTTCTTTTTATTCTTAATTCGGGAATTCGGTAGGCGTAGCCTGATTCAAGGATGCTTGAACCTAACTCTTTAAAGACTTCAGGAATGTGACCTTCTTGGGTGGCTAAGTTCCGCAAAACGCGTATAACATTTGCAACTTCCACATCTTGAGGACAATGGTCAGTACATGTAAAGCAAGAAGCACAAAGCCACAAAGTATCGCTTGAGAGCACTCTGTCTTTCAATCCAAGTTGTGCCATACGAATGATCTGCCTTGGACGGTAAGTCTCACTAAATCTAGCAATCGGGCAATCTGACGTGCATGTTCCACATTGAAAACAGTTGAGCAGTTTTTCGCCGCCAGGAATTTTGCTTATTTCATATTTGAATCCCTTATTAATTTCAGAAGATTTAACAAGCGTCTGCCTTGTTTCTACAGTTGCCATTGGATCTTACCTCCATCTTTTCTAATTAAACTCGGTCCAAGCTTCTTCAGTTGTTCAACCATATCCCTCACTACCGAGGCAAACCTGTCTCCCTCACTTGCTGAAACCCACTCTAATCTTAGACGTTCTGGCTCTATTCCAAAATCCTCTAAAACTTTTTTCAAAAGCATTACCCTCGCCTTGGCTTTGTAGTTTCCGTTAATGTAGTGGCAATCTGAAGGCAAGTGGCAGCCCGCAACTAGTACACCGTCTGCACCATCTTTGAAGGCTTCTAAAATGAAGAGCGGGTCGACTCTGCCACTGCACATGACACGAATTATTCGTATGTTAGGTGGGTACTGAATTCGGCTGACGCCAGCTAAATCTGCGCCAGCGTAGGCACACCAGTTGCATAAGAACCCAACTATTTTTGGTTCAAAATTTTCTTTCTCGCTCATGCTTTCAATTCCTCCAACAAAGTGGCTTTCACTTGAGCCATAATCTCTTCGTTTGTAAAATGCCCCAAAGTAATGGCTTTTGTAGGACATGCTGCTCCACAGACTCCGCAGCCTTTGCAGAGAGCTTCTATTATGTGTGCGGTGACTTTGCCATCTTTTTCTTTCATTTCTATGGCGCTATAGGGACAGAGATTTTCACAAATTCTGCAGCCCCCGCAGAAGTCTTCATCTACATGTGCGATTGCCCCTTCCATTTCAAGCGTTTTCTTAGAGAGGATTGTTGCCGCTCGGGCTGCTGCAGCGCATGCTTGCGATATGCTTTCGTCAACGAATTTGGGTGAGTGGGCCATTCCACACAGGAAAATTCCGTCGGTTTGAAAGTCTACAGGCCTAAGTTTCATGTGCGCTTCAAGGAAAAATCCGTCTTTGGTTAATGGTACTTTGAGCATTTCTGCTATACGTTTGTTGTCGGGGTTTGGAATGGTGGCGGCACTTAAAGCGATAATGTCTGGTTCTAATTTCATCTCTTCTTTTATTATCGGCTCCCAAAATGTTATTTTGAGGTTGCCATTTTCGCTTGTTACTTTGGGCTTTCTATCGTCGGTGTAGTTTATAAAAAGTACACCTTTCGCTGCGGCTTCACGATAATAATCTTCCTTAAACCCATAGCTTCTCACATCCTTGTAAAGCACGTAAACCTCCACTTCGGGGTTTACGTCCTTAATTTTTAATGCATTTTTTAATGCTTGTCCACAACAGATTCTTGAGCAATTGGGTCTTTCTTCTGTTCTAGCGCCTACGCATTGAATCATGACAACGTTTTCAGCTTTGAATTCACCCTTTGCAAGTTTCTCTTCCAGCTCGTGTTGAGTCATGACGCCGGGAGAATTTCCATACAGGTATTCCACAGGTTTGTATTCGGTTGCGCCTGTGGCTACTATCACTATCCCATTCTCAACTTCTTTTTCTTCGCCGTTGTTGTAGGTTATCCTTGATCTGAAATTGCCGACGAAACCGTTTACTTCGGTGACTTCAGCGTTAAGATGGATACGAATTTTCCTGTTTTTCGCGACTTTATTTATTAGCTTGTCTAGGTATTCTGTAGGGTTTTTGCCTTCAAGCATGTAGTGAATTTGGCGTAGATGCCCACCCAGTTTCTTTTCTCGCTCGACAAGATGCACTTCAAAGCCTTGCTTGGCAAGCTCTAAGGCAGCAGTCATACCGGAAACCCCGCCGCCGATGACCAAACCGATAGGCGTCACATTTATGATCGGTTTCTTCAAAGGTTTCAGCAATCGTGCCTTGGCGACAACCGAACGTACCAGTTCTTTGGCTTTTTCTGTTGCTTCTATTGGTTCATGCATGTGCACCCAGCTGCATTGATCTCGTATGTTCACCATTTCAAATAGATACGGGTTTAGACCTGCCTCTCGGACAGTCTCTTTAAACAATGGCTCATGAGTTCTTGGTGTACAGGAGGCTACTATAACGCGGTTTAAGCAATGTTCATTGATTTTCTCTCTTATAATTCCCTGAGTATCTTGGGAACATGTGTAGAGGTTTGCTTCAGCGTAAACCACGTTTGGCAGTTTTTTGGCATATTCTACAACCTCGGGAACGTTTACTACTCCTCCAATGTTTATTCCGCAATGACAGACGAATACTCCTATGCGTGGCTCTTCTTGGCTTACGTCTCTCTCCGGTGGGTACTCTTTGCCAACTATTTCTTTTCCTCTTTCAGAAGCAATAACTGCCATTGCTTTGGCCGCTGCCCCGCTGGCTTGAGCAACGCTTTCTGGAATATCTTTAGGAGCAGCGAAAGCTCCGCAAACGAATACGCCTGGTTTTGAGGCTTCAACAGGTGAGAACACGCTTGTTTGGCAGAAGTTGTAGCGGTTAAGTTGTATTCCCAATACATTAGCGAGTGTTTGAGCGTTTTTGGGAGGTTGCATTCCGATGGATAGAACTACCATGTCAAATTCTTCGGTTCTAGGTCCTTCGTCCTCTATATAGTACAAGTATAGATTGTTTGTTCTAGGATCTTCAGTAATCCGTGCAGGTCTTGACCTTACAAACCTTATGTCGTACTCTTCCTGAGCACGAATATAATAGTCATCAAACTCTTTTCCGTAAGCACGTATGTCCATGTAAAAAATTGTGCAACTCAGGTTGATGGGCACATGTTCCTTGGCTATTATTGCTTCTTTAATTCCATACATGCAACAAGCAGCTGAGCAGTAATTGTTGCCAATTTGAGCGTCTCTTGAGCCAACACATTGAATGAAAGCTATTTTCTTAGGAATTTCGCCATCTGAAGAACGTAAGACGAGTCCGCCATATGGTCCTGAAGCGCTTAGAATACGTTCAAATTCGATGCTTGTGACGACGTTGGGAAATCGTCCGTATCCGTACTCGCTTTTCAGCGTTGCGTCAAAAGGCTCGAAACCAGGTGCTAGAATAATCGAGCCCACTTTTAAAGCTATTTCGCTATCTTGCTGGTCGTATTCAATTGCTTTTGCTTTGCAGATTTCTTGGCATGTTCCACATCCTATGCACTTTTCTCGGTCAATTATGAATTTCAAGGGAACTGCCTGAGGGTAGTCAACATATATCGCACTCCTATTGCTCAAACTTTCATTAAACGTGTCCACAGCCTCTACAGGACATTTCTGCGCGCACAAACCACAACCATTGCATTTTTCTTCGTTTATGTAACGACTTCGCTTTCGAACCTTCGCCTCAAAGTTTCCAGCCTTTCCAGTGAGCTCGATAAGCTCGCCGCTTGTGATCAGATTTATGTTCGGGTGTCTTCCAGTCGCAACTAGTTTAGGTGCAAGAATGCACATTGAACAGTCATTAGTTGGAAAAGTCTTGTCAAGCCGTGCCATAACACCACCTATACTTGGCGACTTGTCGAGCAGATAGACTTTGAAACCAGAGTCTGCAAGGTCTAAGGCTGCTTGGATTCCAGCAACTCCTCCTCCAACTACAAGCGTAGCGCCGACTTTTGCTTCAGTCATCTTATTGTACCTCCAATGCTTTGTAAAGGGGTGTTGCTTCCTCAACATGATCAAGAGCAATCATTCGTTTCCTGCGCATGTCTACAATGTGACGAAGAATCATGGCGGGCTTAACATTCATATTGGCTGCAATTTCTTTAACTGACAGCGGCTCTTGTCTGGTTAAAAGATGTATCTTATGTCGTAGAAACTCCTCGTTTACAATTTCATCTAATAGATTGTCGAATTCTCCTTGTGGGATTATTTCTCCATAAACGTTCATAGCTTCTGTTAGTTCCTCTTCCCTTCCTGTGAAAACTCTCAAGCGAAAATCTGCAACAGCATTCTTAGCTGCTGAAACATTCAACAAAATCCTTTCATCCGACTGTCCCCCAGCCAATGGAGATTGTCCGAATTTTATGATCTGATTTCTGAAATCGTCAACAACAGTTGAGAAGGGCTCGACTTCAGTTGCATAAGCCCATTCTAGCCGTAGGCGCTCTGGCTCGAGGCCAGTTAGCATAAGTAGTTTCTTTAAAACCTTGACTTTGTTTTCAGCTTGAATATTTCCTTCAACGTAGTGGCAATCAGGTGTGGGACAACCGACTAATAGAACACCGTCTGCGCCTTTCGCAAAAGTATCAAGCACAATAACTGGATCAACTCTGCCTATACACATCACTCGCAAAACATGCATTTTGGGGTAGCCCCTCATTTCACGGGGACTTGAAATTTCTACCTCCTTTGGCATGCTCCAGTTGCAGACAAAGCCAATGATTTTAGGTCTAAACACCATACAGTTTACCTCCCTAAAGCGGTTTCAACATTAGCCAAAATTTGGGCTTCTGAAAACTTTTTCATGGCAATAGCTCGCTCAGGACAACTCGCACTACAAATGCCACAGCCTTTACACAAGTCTTCGTCGACTTCCGCAACCCCAGCATCGTTCTTTCTAACAGCGCCATATGGACAAACTACTGCACAGAGATTGCACCCTGAGCACAATGTTTCGTCAACCACAGCTTTGTCAGCATCACACAATTCTTCATTCCCAAGACATTCTGTACATGGACCACATCCAAGACATCTCCGAGCTTCGAAAATGGCAGTTTCTTTGTTTCTTGCTAAAAGCTCATCAGCCTCTTCGAAGCTCGCCTCCCATCTGCCTATGTCCACGTGAGAGCTGACATATCGTTCAGGCTTCCTTGTTATCTTTCCCATGTCTTTAACCCAAGTTGTCTCCACAATTTCCACTTCCCTTCCTTCACGCATATCTTTGCCGTTCAAATAGCGATCAATCGATTCTGCTGCCCGTCTACCTGCTCCAACAGCCTCAATGACACTTGCAGGACCAGTTGCTACGTCGCCACCTGAAAAAAGGCCCGGAATTTTGGTTTCCGTCGTTAATGGATCAGCTGCAACTGCCCATTCGCGTTCGCCCACTAGAATTGTGGGCAGCCGTGAGGTTTCGGCAACTTGACCGATTGCAGGAATCACAGTGTCCACTTCATACAAATGCTCAGAACCTGGAATTGGCACTGGACGCCTTCTACCACTTGCATCAGGCTCCCCTAACTCCATCCTCAAGCATTCAACAGCCTTAACCTTGCTACTTTCTCCAATGATTTGTTTTGGCGAAACAAGAAACTGGAACTTGGCTCCCTCTTTTTCAGCTGCCTCCACTTCGTAGGGAAGTGCTGGCATTTCCTTCTGGGAACGGCGGTAAAGAACAATGACTTCCTTTGCCCCGAGCTTCAGCGACGTGCGTGCGGCGTCGACAGCACTGTTGCCTCCTCCAATGACCGCGACTTTTTCGCCTAGATCAAAGCTTTTTCCCAAGGCAATGTCTCTTAGAAATTCAACAGCGTGAAAAACGCCTTCCAATTCTTCGCCAGGTATTCTGAGCTTTTGGCTCAGCTGTGCCCCGATGGCTAGGAATATGGCTTTGTAACCTTGGCTTTGTAAGGTGTCAAAAGTAACGTCCTTGCCAAACTCTACTCTTGTCTTGATTTCCACACCCAAATCTTGGATGTATGCTATCTCGTTTGCTACCACATATTTTTGGAGACGATAGTCTGGAATACCATATCTCATCATTCCTCCGGGTTCGGGCATACGTTCAAAAATCGTAACAGGGTAGCCACGTTTCGCAAGCTCATATCCAGCGCTAAGTCCAGCGGGTCCAGCGCCGATTATTGCCACTTTTTGATTGTGTATTTTTGGGATTGGTTCGGGTTTTATTCTTCCTTGTTCGCGTTCAATGTCTGCTGCGAGTCGTTTTAGATAGCGAACGCCGACAGGCTGATCTATTTCTTTTCTTGTACATGCGTCTTGGCAAGGGCTGAAACATACTCTTCCACAAATTGCGGGAAAAGGCATACTTTTGCGTATGAGTTCTACAGCCTCTTTGAATTTGCCTTGCTGAATCAGGGCGATATATCCTTGAACGTTTACGTCAGCTGGGCAAGCAGCGCGGCAAGGAGGGAGCTTTCGTATTTTCATGCTTAAGGGTTTAGTTGTGTCCATTTTTTCCCTCCCTGAGGCGTCCTTTAATGTTAAAAAGGGGTTATTTGGATGTTCGCGGTTTTGCACGTGGAAAGTGACGTAGCTTAATTGCCCACATTTTATATTGCATTGGACTCATCAAATCTCTTAATTCTTCTTCTAATGTCACTGTGTTGTAGGGTTTAATCTCTGCGATCCATCCTGCTTCATAAGGGTCTTCATTAATCGTGGAAGGTTTGTCTTGGACGGCTTTATTGAGTTTGACAATTTTTCCACTCACTGGGGCATAAAGATCAAACTTGAACATCCATGTTTCAACAGAGCCAAAGGGTTTCTCCCTACTCACTTCGCATCCGACTGGTTCAGTTTGTATGTTAAGTACTCCTTTAAGGCGTCCTTGGGCATAGTTGGTTAACCCCATTCTGATGTTTCCTTCAGGGGTCACCATTGTCCACATGTGATTGGAGCTAGAAAGTAATCGTTCCTGGATAACAGGGTACTCAACTGACTTTTCAACTGTTTTTTCTTGGACTTGCTTTAGATCATTAAGGCGCATTTGGATGGCCTCTGAAACGAATTCGGAGAGGCTTTTATAATCACCTGTTTCCAATGTTCTCTCAACTGCTGTCATGAGTTCTTGTCTGATCCGTACAGTTTTCCATTTTACCATAAGCTTTTCTCCTGAGCAATCGGTTTCATGTGGACTCATTGGAGTTGACCGTTAGTTTGAGAAGAAGGTATAGCGACGAGTTTTTGATACTTTTGAAAATCGAGTAAGGTACTCATCCAAGAGTTGGTTTCTGTAGGGTTGGGTTGAATCTTCACGACCCAAAGAGAGGGATCTACGTTCAATATGAAGGGATTTTCGATTACTTTTTCGTTAACTGCGACTATTTCTCCATTTATTGGGGAATACAGGTCGTAAGTGAACCACCATGATTCAGCTACGCCGAAGGGTTTGTCTTTGGAAACTACTTCTCCGATGATTTCTGTTCGGATGTTTACTATTTCTTTAAGTTGATTCTGGAAGTAGTCGGTTATTCCAACTTCAACTGTTCCTTCAGAGGTCATTTGGGTCCATATGTGTTGGGGTGTGTAGAAGAATTGCCCTTGCAACTGAGGGGTTCTAGTAATTTTGTCTCGTTCTAAGTATTCGGACACTCTTTGTTTGGCCAGCGTCTGTAGGCGTTGTTTGATAGCGTCTGAGACGAATTCCGATAGACCCTTGTATTCGCTTCTTTCGACTTCTTTTTTGACTTGTTCCACGAGTTCTTGCTTAACTCTTACTGCTTTCCATTTTGCCATATATTTTACCTCCTTTGTTCTGAGTGTATATAGAAAGGGATAGGAGATATATACATAATGTTTATATTATAGGGAATAGTATTTACTATATTTACTCAGGTTAGGTCATATGGAAACCAGAAAATTACAGAAAGTCGGCTATTCAACGCTTTCAGTCTCGCTGCCAAGTGACTGGGTGAAGGAAAACAGCCTTAAACGAGGAGACAATGTCTATCTAATGCCTGATAAAGACGGGTCAATTCGCGTATTTCCAACCGAACTTATCATACCAAAAGATGAAGTAGAAGAATACATCTGTAACGCAGACTTATGTGACGAACCAAACATGCTAGAGCGAGTTATTGTAGGCAACTACATTCTCGGTCGTGAAATCTTCTCAATAATATCCTCTGAAAGAATGAACTCCAAGCACATCGAAGAAGTGAGAGGAGTAATAGGAAAACTGATCGGATTAGGAATTGTAGAAGAGACACCAGATCACATCACTCTCCAATGCTCAGTTGATCCAAGGAAATTCCATCTAGACATGCTACTGCGAAGACTTTCAGTGATCTCGTTGACTATTGTCAAGGAATCAATACAAGCACTCACAGATTATGACGAATCCTTAGCAAAAGATGCCATAAATAGAGAAGACGAGGCTGATACAATGTGCTTGCTTGCCATGAGACTGCTAATATCTGCACAAAGAAAAAAAGAAGTAGCTGACGCCATAGGACTAGCAGACCCTTTACACATTCTATACTTTGGATTGATGTTAAGATACCTCGAGTTAGTTGCTGATTACGCTGAGGAAATTGCCCGCAGAGTTATTGCGCTATTGCAGAAATACAAGGATCAACTACCTGAATGGGTAATAGGAAAAATAAGCAATTTAAACGACTTAGCCCATGACTTGGTCTTGAAAGCAGTAGACGCTTTCTTCATTGGAGATATTAAGATAGCAAACAGCCTTTTGGAAATGTTGACATTCATTGAGTTAGAAAGAGATAGACTGATGACTGAGCTTCCTGAAATGCCTCATCTTAGGGGTATACTGTGGGACATCAACAGGATAGCAGACAATGGGGCGGGAATTGCCTTGATAGCAGTGAATAACACTCTTGAAAAAAAGACCAAGATTTGTTCGAAACGCTGGTCGATTAGTTTCAAGAAAGAAGGTGAAAAAATAGCTTAGCCTTCTTACGGTAGTGGGAATCCTATATATTTCAATATCATTCTTACGCTTAGGAATGTTACCCAAATTCCAATTAATATGCCAAGGGCTTTCTTTGGAACACGATATGTAACCCACGCTGCAATCGGGGTAAGAATGATTCCTCCAATAAGAATTGGTATTACAATATTCCATAGAAATGTCTCAAACCCGATTAGCATTCCAAATATTATCGTGGCGGTAAAGGATATGAACGGCTCCGTTGCTTCTACAGTTCCAACAGCTTTTCGAGGCTCCGTTCCGTTTAGGATGAATGTCGGCGTACATATTGGACCCCACCCACCACCACCTGTGACATCTATGAGAGCGGCAAAGAAGCCTATTAGTGGAACAAGCTTAGGAGGTATTTTTTTAGTTTCAAAATGAACATGGTTTTTGATATGGCGAAAGAGAATTAACAGTCCCATTGAGAGGAGAATAATACCAATTAGCGGTTTAGCTAATGATGTAGAAATCCACGAAAGGAGTGCCGCACCTGTAGCTGCACCAATGATGCCAGGAATCACCAGCGGGAAAAACAAGTGTGTCTCGATGTTTCTGAATTTCCAGTGAGAAATTGCGGATATTATGTCCACGAAACCTTCTGATGCATGAATTGATGCACTTGCGACTACTGGAGTTACACCAAAGGTGATTAGCACAGATGTTGCGGTTACTCCGTAACCCATTCCTAGAGAGGAGTCAACAAATCCGACTGCTAGACCAACTATGATATAGATAAAGAATGTACTTTCCATTTGATCACCAGTTTCGAATCATTTTGTGAAAGGTAGGGGGCGTCCTACTAATTATATTTAATTAGTCAATTAAGTTTTCTGGAGCATTCTTTTATTAGCTAGCGCTCTGATATTTTTCTGACTTAGCTAAGACGTTCTTACCTCTCTTTCTAGAAAACCTGTTAGAAATATGGCATATTCGCATGGGTGCTCGTTTTGAAGTAGCGACTTTATCATTTTGATCTTACTTTTTCTACCATGAGTAACTCTAGCGGTTATATATTCTATTGTCTTTTTACGGAAATTGCATAGCCATTTTTTCTGGCCCGATTTTACCAACCTGTAGTAGGGACAGGACTTGTATTTCAAGGTGAAGCCGCCTTCAAAGTATTCTATTTCAACTTCTATACCCAATTCTTGATACATGTCAATTAGTCTTTGACCGACTTCTTTAATGGTCCACGAATAGTCTTTTGGAAACATTTCATCAAGTTGATCCTTGACTAAAGAAAAGGCCTCTTCGGGGCTATTTGCAGACATTGCGTCAACAAGGTTTTGCATGATAATTTTTCTTGGAATAGGTTCTAGAATGGGTTTTTCCACATGTTTCAGCTTAAAGCTTAGGAGATTCTGAAATGCAGTTGTAGAGACCTCATAACCTAATTCCTTGAACATTATCTCAACGAGAATCTTTTGACTATTTATCAGTAGAGGATCGATTCTTTTGAAGATTATTGTGAAATGTTCTTTATCTACAAATCTCACTTCAGCGTCTTTTTGAAGCGAAGCCAAGTTTTTGAATACGAAGTTTTCTGCAAGCCTTTGAACCCTAAACCCATATAAACGTAACACATGAATTTTAAGGCTTAATTGTTAAAAACTGAGAAATTGGATTGACAGGATAAGGAGGTGATTCAATTGGCAGCAGCAGCTTATGCAGGATGGGTATTGGAGCGTACTAAAAAGGCACTCAAAGAAGCGGGAGCCACCTCTGAAGAGACTGCTAAAACACCCGAAGAACTCAAACTTGATGAAAAGTGGCTGAAAATGAGTGCCAACACAATCATACCTTCTGGTGTCGTTGCAACAAAGGACGGAAGATATTATTTAAGTAGCTAGCTAGATTCTAGCTGATTCAGGTCAATCACTGAGAGGCGCTTTCCGAGATTTGTCTCCAGTTTGTAACTACCTAGTATGTTTTTTTTGAAAGGTTCTTATTATTCAGAATAATCTTGATTTTCTATGGATAATTCGAGCTGAGTTATTCTCATTACTAACAAGAAGAACCTCGGCTTAGTAGCTTCTATTGTATCATAATGCGTTTGAACAACATATAAAAACGGACAGACAATCACTAAACAAAACAATCTCTGGAGAACTAAATATGGCACAAAGTACAGGGGCTCGACATTTTTTCAAAGAGCTTGCATCGTTGATAGGAGCAACAGTAGTTGTAAGTACAACTACTGGGAAGACCCTTACAGGAAAGATGCGAGGGTATGACCCAGCTACACTAAGTGTTGTGTTAGCTGATGCCCGTGATTCAAAAGGAACCTTATATCATCGGATTGTTATTACCGGTCACACAATTCTCGAACTAGTGAAAACAGAGGATCCTTTTGATTTGAAAGGTTTAGCGGAACAATTCGAGACGCTCTTTCCGCCTGGTGAGGTTAGATTTCTTGAAGATGCACGTGTAATTGTTATCCTCAATAAAGTTAGGGTTACC
>Ga0209427_10007433_pt1 | contig 12412 bp, 15 predicted proteins | sample DeeMarSWOR136_30_FD_187465 | JGI IMG/M metagenome (GOLD analysis project Ga0209427, IMG submission 187465) | Marine sediment microbial communities from White Oak River estuary, North Carolina - WOR-1-36_30 (SPAdes) (version 2) | ecosystem: Environmental > Aquatic > Marine > Intertidal zone >... | reverse complement strand
AACATAGATATAAAAGATAAAGATAATAATATTGTAAAGCTATTTGAAGCATGTGAAAGAGGATATATCTCTGAAAAGATATTGAACGAGGATTGGTAAAAACTAAAGAAATACCTGAAGGAATTTTAACTTACTGAGAACGGGTTGCAACTCCCGGAGAAGCTATTATTGAGCTTTTTGAATAAAAATAAAAAAGCTCTACAAAATAATTAAAAATCTTATTACTTTTTTAGCAAATCCTAAATTATTAATTTAATCTATGCTATTCATTTCATACTTCTAGCTACTATGAGAAGATTTTATTGAGGTTGATCTTGTAATAATAAATTTATTTACAGATTTATTCAACGAATTTTGTTAACAGTACATAGTTCTTTTGAAGTATCTAATATAAATATAAATATTTATACTACTTTGATAGAAGAGATATTTGAAGTAACAATTTTTAAATAAAAATTCTTTTTAATTATCGCATTGACAACCCAAGAACCCTTAGATTCCAAAGAACCATTGGATCCAGAAAAAATAGAGAGTTTAATTTTTAATGGATATAATGAAAAAGCTGCTGAAGATCTATTTTTAATTATTGAGAATTATGAAAATCATACTGATAAGGAGCTAATTTATCGAAGTCTTAGCTTACTAAATTTAATTTGTGATAAATCTCCTTCAATTTCAATTAGAACAATAAAAAATATTAATCAGTTTATTAATGATACGGATTCTTGGATTAGAATGGTTTCTTTAGAAATTTCATACCAAATAAGTTTGTTCAGACCTAATCTCTTAATTGAATTACTAGAAAAAATCCGAAAACGTTTATATGACCAAGATCCTGCTGTAAGAAGGTTAACTGTAAAAATTATTGGTAATTTGATTCTATCTTTATATATAGATGAGGTGCAATTACAAGAAATTATTGAAGAATACACTGAGAAACTAATGGATAATGATTGGAAAGTAAAATTAAATGTAATTAAGACAATCCAAAAAGTTTTAAATCAAGATTATACGAAAATTCAAAATTTAGAACCTCTATTATCAATGGTAATAATTAATCTAAGAGATGAAGATGATGATGTTGCTAGAGCAGCAGCAGAACTTTTAAAAATTCATGGAACATATTTCTTGACGAAAGAGAAGATCTTTTATATTTTATTAAATCTTCTCTATAATGAGGAGAATCGGGTTAAAGAGCTGATTATATGGCTTTTTGGAGAGATTGGAAAAGAAAAATCATCAGAAATAATATCAATAATCCCAAAATTGATAAACATTTTAAAGGAAAAAGATTACAGAATCCAGTTAAAAGTTATTGAAGCGCTTGTAAATATTGCTGAAAATAATTTTGATCAAATTTGGGCAAATTTATTACATTCTATATTGGAAGCAAGTGATTCTAATTATAGAAATTCCTTAATAAATGCAATTTTTCATCTATGTAGAAACCATATAAATGAAATATTCCCATATTTATTTGAGGAATTAGAAAATCCTTCTGAGAATATTAGAGAAAGCATTGCATTAGTATTTAAACGTTTATTTGAAGAATATCAGATTGAAATTGAAAATGAAATCACTAAAATTATATATCAATTAGAATCGCGATTTTGGAGAGAAAGAAAGAAGACTATAATTTTATTACAAAATATTTGTTTTATTTTAGAAAGTAAAAAGATTGCAGTATGGATTACAATTGAATTGAACCATGCTTTAAATAATGAAAAAGATCCAGAAGTTAAGGATGAAATAATTTACACATTAAAAAATATTAGGGCTAATTTTAATGATATTGATGATAGTATAGAAAGAATTAATAACGAGTTATCTATTTTTGAAAAGAAAATTATCGAATTTCAAAAAATCCCCGCTCAATTTAGAGAAAAATTAAATTCATATATAAAAAATTTCAAGTTTAACGATACAGAGATTCAGTTAAATAGTAAGTATACCAAAATTCTAAAAAAAATCAAAAAATTTGATAATCTTATTAAACAATTTGATTATAAAAGATTAGCATTTGAATTAATCGAGGAATGGGAAGAAACTAGAGTGCAAATTATAGAAGAATTAAGTATTATTAAAGGTTTCATATCAGAAATCTGTGAAGAAAAAAAATCTGAATTTGTTAAGAACTTAAAAGAAAAAATTGAATTATTAACAAATCGGATTGATGTTTTGAAAGCAGAATTTGAATATGTAAAAGAAAAAAAATTAGAAATAGAAATTGATGAAAACGTAACTAATGGCGCAATTATCTATAACCAAGATTATAAACTTAAATATATAACCCAGATTAGAAAAAAATTATTTAAATTGGATGGTGATATTAGAGAATTACTCGTAAATAACGTTGAATTTAACGAAATCTTTAAAAATCTTCTGGAAAAATGGGTTGCTACTAAAATTGATATCCAAGAATATTTAACTGAACTAGATCACCAAATCAAATTAATGAAAGATAAATTAATTGATTATCTAAATCAACCAAGAATAATTACAGCAAGTGATAAGACTCCTGAGTTTAATGGAATTAGTAATGAATTAAGTTTTCAATTACTTCAAGGACATATACAATCAACCATTACAGAGAGAATTGAAGGGATGAAAAATTTCAATGAGGATTTCAATAAGTTAATAGACAAATTTGATATTCTGCTAAAAAAAAATGAATTTTTTGAAGCTAAAAGATTAATTGAAATGAATTCAAACCAAATTCAAAACTATATCGAAGATACTGAAAACCAAATTGATGTTATTATAGGAAAAGATAATATATTTGAAGATAATAACGTCTTTAATTTGTATATAAGACCTTATCTTAATAAAATTAATGCTTCAAAAGAATTATTAATAAATCGATTAAAAAATTTCGTAAGAAAATCTAATAATAAGCTATATCTCAATCAGATTAAATATTACCTTAAGATTATTAATCCAATTAAGTTAGATTTACTTGCCAATTATATTAAATTAGATATTGAGCGATTAAAAGATTTAATTCTAAAATTTATAAGCAAGAATAAATTGAACGCTAAAATAATAAATGATAAGCTTTATTACCAACAAATTGAATCGGAGATACATGACTCTAAAGAAATTCTCTTTTTTAAGAACATAAAAACAATTGGTAACGAAATTTATCTTAACTTTAAATTAACTAATCCCTCAAATTTTGATTTTAAAGATTTGCAAATATCCTTAAAGGTTCCTACTTACCTAAATTTTCAAAGAAAAGAAAGCTTTCCAAAATTTCTTCAAATTAACGAGCTAAAGCCTGGAAAGATCTTTAAGTTTAATTATGTACTAAAAGTAGATAAACAAAAAGAACTTAAAAAAAATTTATTCGATCCTACAGCAGATGAGATTAAACTTGATTTACACTATAAAGATCAATTTGACATTGCTAGAAAAATGACCAAGCATATAGATTTATTCATTCGATAATTAATTATAAAGATTCTAAACTTTGTTTAAATTCTAATCTCTATAATTATCGATATTCTCGATAAATAATATCGAAAAGATTAATTAATAAAATTGATTCAATTAAATAACATTAAACAAAGAAATTATATGTGTAAAAATTATGATAGCAGAAAAAACTGATTTTTTTTTTAATTTGAAACTAAATTATATGAATTTTATAAAAAATAATTATATAGTATTGCATAATTAGAATCTTAATTGAATTAGACTAAATTATAAGTGTGAGGTGAAAATGGAGAAAAAAGAATATAGGCTGACCAAAGATGTAACCATATATGGTTGATCTTGTAAACTTGGACAAGACAATTTGAATCATTTGTTAGCTAGAACAGGATTATCAAGAAATATTGAAGACGCTGCAGTTATACCTATACCTAATAGTGATTTAGTTCTTGTTAAAAATATCGATATATTTACACCTATTATAGATGAACCTGAAATTCAAGGAGAAATTGCTGCATGTAATGTAACAAATGATATTTTTGCTATGAATGTACCTGATATCTCAGGAATGCTTGTATTTCTTGCTATAAGTACAAGAACTCCAATCGAAGTCGCTGAAGGAATTTTAAAGGGGATAAAATATTTCATGGAAAAAAAGATAAATTCTAAAGTGGTTGGTGGACACACAATTTATAGTGAATGGCCATTAATAGGTGGTGAAGCTTCTGGATATGTACATAAAGACAAAATTATTCATAAACAAGGTGTAAAAAAAGGAGATAAGTTGATTTTAACCAAACCAATAGGATTGCAAGCAATCATGGCAGCATATAGGATTCTTAAAGATTTTCCAGAAATGCTTGAACAATATTCTATCAGCGAACTCCAAAAATCTATTGATCTTGCAATAAAAATTATGACTACTCCAAATCAAAGAGTTGTAAAAATAATTCATTCTTATAATGATTTTTCATTTGTTCATGCTTTAAGTGATGTTACAGGATTTGGATTAGCGGGTCATACTGCTGAAATGCTTCAAAATTCTGATCTCTCTGCAATAATAGAAACTATACCATCGATAAAATTTTCTGAAAAATTATCTAATGAGCTTGGTTACGCTTTTGATGATTGTTTATGCCATGAAACTGCAGGAGGAATGCTTATTGCTATTGATCCTACGAGAGTAGAAGATTTTACAACAACACTTACTAGTAGTAGAATTTCTAATTGGATCGTAGGAACAATAGATAAGGTTCAGCCGGGGTTAGTTAGAGTTTCAAAGAATGTCCAAAATATTGAAATTACAAAAATTTAAAGATGTCTATGATTTAAGTTAAAACACTTAATAGTGGGGGCTTATTGAGAATTCCACTTGCTTGGTGGCATCTAAATTGTAAAATAAATTTTTAAAAGGAAATTAAACTTTTATCAAATTAATAAAATCAACACCATTTATATTAACTTTCCTTCTTCATTTATTGCATCCGTGCAAAAAATTCAATATGCTTGTAATTCATATTGTTTGTGATAAATTCTATGAAATTATATGTAGACTTTTCAATATTAGGAATTGGGTCGGTTAAATATCTAAATAAAATTTCTTCATATTTTTCTCTTATTATTTCTTTAGCTTCTAAAAAACTTTTACAGACAATTGCATCAATTGAATTAGTTCCAAGAGTGGATAAAATTGATTTTATTTCTTTTGATCTGACTATAGGTGCTTTTACATTTTTGATAATAATCCCTATTCTATTCTACACAAACTTAATATTAGATTTCTTACAATTTATTTTTTAATCTTTAATTTTACCATTCAAATTAAGAATAATTTCTCTTATTTCATATAATACTTTTTCAGCTAACTCCTCTCCATCTTCAACATTAAATGCTGTTATTGAAACTTCAACTTCAACTGATAAGCCAACTCTGGGATGAGTTTTAATCCATAATTGAGGATACTTCTCTTCCAGTTTAGTAATATAAGGAGCAATTTGAGATTCTCCTATTCCCATAAAAGTAAATCCTTTTTCTACAAAATTACCTTTCTTTTTTTTTAAAATGGGTATTATTATGTTTCTAAACATAGCCTTCATCTCTGCAGGTACTCCAGGTAATATAAAAATTGTAGTATTTCCTTCAAAAATTTTGACTCCAGGCGCAGTACCAACAGTATTTGGTAAAGGGGTAGAGCCTTGTGGTAAGAATGACATCTTTTCTCTTTCTTTTGTCATACCTTCAAGCTTTAAAAGACCTTTATGATATGCACGTTCATAGGTTTTTTTAATTGATTTATAAGCTTTTTCATTTAATTTTAGTTTTCTTCCTAAACCTTTAGCAATACCTTCTAAAGTCATATCATCAAAAGTAGGGCCTATCCCTCCTGAGATTATAATTAAATCAGGTTTTCGCAATAATATTGATTGGAAAGTATTTGAAATTGTATCTAAATCATCACCGATGGTAGTAATTCTTTTAACTTGGTGCCCATATTTAGTGATTCTTTTTGCCATCCAATTGGAATTTGTATCTTGAGTTCTTCCAATAAGGATTTCATTTCCAATCATTAAGAGTTCAATAATCATAATAAAATTATCAAAAAATTCTTGTTATTTTAATTTTATAAAACTTGATATTTTTTAATTAATTTACTCAATTGATAGTTGAATAAATAAAATGTAATAAAAATAATGACGATTGAAATTGATGATGCAGGCACAGGAGATCTTGTAGGAAATGCATTTATTGGGCTTCTTAGAAAAGAAACTGGAGAATTAATTTTTAAGATATTACCCATTGAACTTTTTCAGGGTGAAAACTGGAAAAACAAGAAGCCATTGGAAGTTACTGTTGATCTTGTACGAGAAGGATTAAAAGAATTAAATTTTCAAAATCAGACTGAAAAATTAGAATTATGTAGGGGTAATATATTTGATCAAGTAAGGAACTATTTTATAGAACAAGGTATAAATTATGAAGACGCTATAATTGAGGGGAAATTACAAGATGCGGTAGAGAGAAAATTAATTGAGCATCTTCGAAATGATATAGGAGTTAGATCAAAGCAATTAACAAATAAAAGTGGTGCAAAACGTTTTTTTGTATTATTTAATTGGGTTTGTTATGATTTTTTTAAACGAGAAAAATATGTCAAATCAGGTTTCAAAAAATGGAAAACAATCTGGCGTGATAGAGCAATTAAAAAATATAATAAAATAAAGAAATCAAATAATAACAAAAACTCATATTCTTAGTAAAAGAATCTTCTAATCTAGATTTATTCCACAATTTCTGCATATTTTATCTTTAATTAAGTTCTTATCATATCCGCATGCGAAACAAATTTTATTCTTACCATCTTTAGGTAGATCAAAATTAAGCCTTTCTGGTTGTTTATAAGCCCTTTCTGAGTCTTCTTGTTTTTTTATTTTATAATAGTCGCTATCAAGAGCTTTGTCCAGTTGTTTTTGCACAAAATCTTTATCATGAGGAGTTATTATTTCAAAATCCTCTGAAGTTTTTATTTCTTTAAATCCTTCGGGTAAATTTTTAAGATCAGAATCTTCAATAATTTTTTGGCTACGATTATTAATTAATTTTGAATCTGTTTTTTCATTAATTTCTTGTTCTTGGGATACTTTACTCTTACTTTTAAATGAAGATCTCAACTCCGAACTTTTATGTAAAGCGGAATTATTTTCTATATATACCTCTTCTTCTAATTGCTCTGATTTTAAAATTTTCACGTGTTCAAAAATTCCTTTTATTCGGTTCATAAGCATGTTTCTGAAGGATGCATCTAATTTCGTATTTTTTGATAAGCTAATTGTCATTTCAGAAATTTCTAGCCATAATTTTATAGCTAATTTAATATCTCCATTTTTCTCATATCTTTTTGCTGATGCTATTTTATTAGCTAATTCTTTGTTAAATTGTGTAATGTCCATAGTGAAATCTTTTTTTCCCTTCTTTTAAATACAATGTTTACAAATAAATTCTAATATAAAATCTTTATTCGAAACTTGATACAAAATTTAATATTTAAAATCACTATTAGTTATATAAGAGTACATTATATCTCTGAGAACATTAATTACTTAAAAGCAATTGCTATGTCAATTAACCCTTTTTCTTCAAATGAAATAAGTAATTTAAGAGAACTTATAGAAAAAAATGGGTGGAGAATAGAACCCACAATTGAAAATTATTTTCGATATAGTATTAAAAAAAAAAAATTAGTCCTTTTCACAATTAAATTTCCAATAACTTTCCCTATTAGAATTAATATCCCATTGGAAATAGTAAATTTTCGTCTTTCTGTTGCTTTTCAATTTTGGAATTTAAATCAAGATATTTTTATTTTAATACTTTACCTGATAAAAGCCCTTAGAAATTTGGCATTATCAATAAGTTTAGAACATAATTTCCCATTGGATCGGAAAAAGCAACAACTTGGAGATTTATTAGATTTGATAATTCCGGAAGTTATTAAAAATGAAAATGAGCGTACGTGGTTAAATCGTATAAGAATTTCACTGATGAATAAAAGAGATCAATTAAAAGATTATTCTGATCAAGAATTAAACGAATTAATAGATTCCCTCCAAAATCTTGGATTAAAGCCAAGCTTTAAAACGCCATGGGAATTAAAATATGGAATTCCTAAAATAAGAACCTCTGAAACGCTCTTTTTTTCAAATGAGGGAAATTTTGATGAATTTTTTATTTTAGAGAAGAGTTATTTTACCTACTTTAAAGATTTTGAATATGATAAATTTTATCTTAGAAGCTTTTTCGAAAGTTATGCTCCATATATACTAACTGAATTATTTAAAGATAATCCAGATTTTAAATTAGGGGAATTCGTAGAAAAATCTGTTAAATTTTCACATCAAATATTAAATTCATTAATAGAAATTCTGAACACAAGAGAAATCAACCTAACTGAATTTATACAATTTCGCCCAGAAAAAGAACTTTTGTATGATATTCACAATTTCATTGATGATCAAAATAATTTTCCATTTTCTGCGTTAAATTATGAAAGTTCCATAACAAAAGAGCTTTTTTTTGTTAATCTAGATCAATTTACTACTCCACCAACTAATTTTGAAGTGATAGAATCTATAAATCAATATAATGAAGCTGAAGAATTAATAAAAAATTATAGATTTGAAGAAGCTGCTAAATTACTCAATGAATTATTAATTATATTTAATAAAAATCAACAAAAGAAAGTAATTATATCAATTTTAATAAAGCTAACAAAGATCGCAACCATTTTAAATCATTATGATACTGCAATTAATTATTTGCAGAATGCATTAGGAGTTGCTAAATCTGGAGAAATCCCAATAAATCTGATTATAAAAGTTCATTATAAATTAGGAGTGTTGTATTACAAGAAGAAACAATTTGAAAAGGCTTCCAATCATTTTAACATTATAATTAATTTTCTTGAAAAAGAAGAAACTTCTTTCAACAAGTATATAGTTTTAGGATTAGCAAATTTATATATTGGTTTAATTTTTTTAGAAGAAAGCAGAATTGATGAATCTAAACCCTATTTTAAAAATGCATTTATGATTGGAAAGGATCATTTGAAAGTTAAAATTAAATATTTTCTTCTTCGTGGTATTTACTACAAAAATCATGGGAATTTATCACTTGCCCAAAAATTTCTCAAAGCGGGATTCGACAACGCAGATTTGGATTTTGAAAATGAAAAAATTGTAAAAGCTTTAACAGATCTAATCATTGAATTATCTGAATTTTACATCCATTACAAAAAAGATGGAAGACGAGCTTACAATCTATTAAAGAATTTAGAAAAACAAATAAGATTAAAAGAAATTAGTAATATGAAGAGAGCTATACGTTGGAATTTACTAATGAGTGATTACTATATTGTATTTGAAGTTGATCGTGAAAAATCTCAGTTTTATTTGAAGCAAAGTCAAAAGATAAAAAATCAACTTCAAACTATAGGTGTAGTCGATTAAAATAACAAAATTCTTTTATCTTCTTGAAAATTGAGTCCTTTTAGCCCCAAGACTGTCTTTTTGGCCTCCAAACCGACTTTTTACTATTCTTTCAATATAAAGTTCTCGAAATCGTATTCTTGGGTGTTTTTTCTTACTCGAATTCACTCCTGTTCTCTCAATTTTTGGAGTTTGCATTTTTACTTTTCCTGCTTTGGTTAATGAACCATGTGAACCAGGCATTTTCTACTAATCTCCTCTATTTTATAATTATAGTATGATTATATAAATAATTACAACTCTTAAATTTTGCTATCTTTTATTAACCTTAAATATCGGACTCCAATTTTTTATTAAACTTTTTCATCATTTCTTTTATTAAATTTAATTCTAATTAAATTTAAAATCATGTCTGATAAAGAAATTTTTACATCAGAAGCCCAAGATCTTGAGAAGAACGATGAAAAGATCTTATATGGTGATAATAAAATAGTTTGCTTTGCATGTGGGGAAGAAATTGATAATAATACAGATGTTTGCCCTTATTGCAAAACAACTATTAAATAATATTTTTTTAATTATCCTTTTTTTGCTTTAAATAAAAGCTAATAAGATCCATAATGCGGAATAGATAATAGCATTTCGAATATAAATTATTAAATTCTCATTATAGTAAACCAATTTCAAGAAATCACTGTGAATTATTCTAATTATTAGATGTACTTTTTATTAAAATTCTTAACCATTAATTTTAGTATTTTATATTTCAATTTTATAGAGATGCTGGATAATTTCGTAGTGTTGTAACTAGAAAAAGATATTTATTTCATACACTCTTTTATAAATTAACTTCCCTATGGGGACTTGGTGTAGCCAGGTGGCACAGCAGGCTCCAGATCCTACAAGCAAAAGCTGTTCAGTGGACACCTGTCGGTCGGGGGTTCAATATGGGATGCCTATGTCGCATACCATGAAAATATCCCTCAGTCCCCATTCCAATCTTATTTTTTCAATGATACCATTCGTATTCTATATCAGTAATATTGCATTGCTAATGAATAGGGCTAATCATTTCATAAATTATTTTTTTAACTAATCATATTAATTATGAAAGGAATAATTCTAAATATCTGATCTATCTTAGAGAATTTGCGAAAATAATATATAAATGTACATAATTTTAATTTTAAACAATTAACAATGTTCATAAACATCATTTAGAGGGAAAAAGCTTCTATGGTAAAGACTTGTTTTGGCGCTTGTATAGGGTTTGTTGGAGGGCTTTTAATAGGATGGATCATTACTAGTTTTGTGATGGATCCAGGTACCATAGTAGAATTCCAGAATATGTCAAACATATCCATTATTCTTATAGCAGGAATTATAGGGCTTTTTGTAGGATTAGCAATATGCTATATTACAAAAAAAGATAAAGAAGAAAGTGTATTTTCGTGAAACGATGAATATTCTTTAAATATTGATAGTAAAAATATTATTCTCACTAGCGGAACCATCCGCACTTAGTCCATAATTAATATTGTTGCGAAGAATATTGTTATAAATTCCATACTTCACTTCCATCTTCGCCAATTAAGGCGTATATTTTTTTATCAAAACTTCCTATAACCACTTCAAGCTTTCCATCTCCATCTCCATTTCCCAAGGCTGGAAAAGAACATTTAGGACCCCCCGTTGTAAATATCCACGCTCTTATTCCATCTTCTATATTCAATATATCTACATGGTCTAATCCAGAGCATCCTATAATAACCTCATTCTTATTATCACAATCTAAATTTCCCAAAGAGGGAGTGGTGTAAATAGTTCCCGCCATCGAGTAGTTCCATAGCGGAGTACCATCCTTCCCATTCTGAGCATATAATTTATAATCAGACCAACTAGCCATAACCACAGCAAGTATCCCATCATTGTTAATATTTCCTAACAAGGGAGCAAAAATAAATACACCACCAACTGTATAATTCCATACTTCGCTCCCATTCTCTCTATTTAAGACGTACAGTTTATCTTTCAATCTGAAAGACAAATCTTATACATATTAGATTTCTGATCTTAATTCAAAAGATTTGATATAATTCCTGTAAAAAAAAAAAAAGAAATCCTTTTATACATCTAAGTGTAAACTCTTCTTATATATATTTAGGAATAATCTCATTAAATTATTAATGTGATTTAATTAATCCAATGAAAATGAATAAAAGAGAGGTTAAGAATGCCTTATTGTACCAACTGTGGGGCTGAGCTCAAATCTGAGGCAAGATTCTGCCCTAAATGTGGAAAAAGAGTTGTTGAGAAAATAGAACAAAATCACAAGTTTTTCACTGAAAAGGACAATATGGGAACAAGACAAGACACCACGAGCAAGGCGATGGCGTATTGGTCGGCCCGCCGTAGCTCACCTAAGAAGGATCCCTTCGTGATATATACATTCGACGCCGAGAAAGATGCACGACAGGCATTATTAGAACTGCCTTGTATCTATGTAGCCGAGGATTCTCAAAAGCTGATCTGCACAGAGGTGTTGGAATTTGGCTACTATCCCATAGATTATGGTATGGCGGGGGTGAAATATGAAGCAATCGTCTGCGGAGATGGACTGACACATAAGCTATGGGAACAAGCCAAATCAAGTTTCTCCAAATATGGAGGGAGTCGAAAGAACGACTTGGAACCGAAGAGACGTACCACCCCGATTTCAAAAGTAAATGGAGCCCAACCAAATAAGGTTGTATTTGTTCGAGAGGATCGCAATCAAATATCTGGAGTGACAATGATTTATCGGATTTACAATGGTCCTGATGCAGATTCTGCACAAGCGTTTCTGAAAGAGAATCCTGTAACCAGACAGTACTACTACATCATAGTTGAGACGCCCGAAGGTAATTATTGCTGCGACATCAACGGAATGTATAAGGAATAGTTGAGAAATAATAGTGCATGACACGACTTCGCTGCGTTTCACCAAGATCCTGCTTTAT
>Ga0209427_10007432_pt1 | contig 12413 bp, 12 predicted proteins | sample DeeMarSWOR136_30_FD_187465 | JGI IMG/M metagenome (GOLD analysis project Ga0209427, IMG submission 187465) | Marine sediment microbial communities from White Oak River estuary, North Carolina - WOR-1-36_30 (SPAdes) (version 2) | ecosystem: Environmental > Aquatic > Marine > Intertidal zone >... | reverse complement strand
TATTATAACAAAATTCAAGAAATAAATAAAACAACTACTGAAAAATATCGACAGAAATATTTAGAAGCTATTAATATTGTTACCAATGCTTTAGCCAATGGTTTAGCAAGAGGTATTCAAGAAGGTCAAAATTTTAAAAATATTTTGAATAATATTTGGGAAGAAATCAAAAATGCTTTTGTTAGAATGATTACCGAAATGATTGCTAAGTGGGTAATGTTTCAAGCTTTAACTGCAATGGGGGCGCCAACCTGGCTAACGGGGGGGTTAAAATTTTGGCAACATGGTGGAATTGTTACTAAGCCAACATTGGGAGTCGTGGGAGAAGCCGGACCGGAAGCCATTATACCGTTATCAAGATTACAGGATGCTTTCAATGGCTTAGTCGATACAACAGATATTTTAAGCGGAAATTTGCATTCTATCGGACGCGGGACACCTTCGGCGCGAGCGGTCAATGTAAGCATCAATTGGCAAACATCGCTTGAAGGGGCTGTCATAAGTGACCCTAATTCAATGGACGCTTTTTATGAAAATGTAATGCAGCCGGCCGAGAAACGATTTAAGGCACGTATTTCAGAGGTTATGAAATCAGCATGAAAACTTATGAGAATGAAACGGCGTTGTTAGCTGAACAAAAAGAACCGATTAATTGGCTCGGATATAGAGTATTGCTTTTTGTCTATATTGGTGAGGTTGTTTATTGTGATCCTGTTTTTGATGATTTCTATGTTATTGGTAAAATAGAAACAGGCGATGAATTCTATAATGTCAATACGGGCGATTTTCTCTTATTTGAGTCGGCTACACGAAGCTTTGTTGATGAATTCTATGTTGACCAGGACCCACTTTATGTGGCAGGTTCAGGCATTACAATTGTTAGAGTTGATATTGATGAAAAATATGAAAATGGTTTTTGGCAACAAGGTGAACATCATACGGGATTTTCTAGTTCAGAAGTAGGTAAATTATATAAACGAATTGAATTAACCAGGGATGTCATAAAAGAATCTTTAAATAGAGTAAGTTTTGAGACTGAAAGCGGTGAATTAAATCAGTTTTTAGCTGCCAGCACTAATTTTAAAATAGCCAATCCTTATTTTAAATATTGTGACCCTCAAAATCAAGCGGGTGTATTTTATTTCAGAATTCATACGGGTGCTATTGATACAATAGTTCAAGGTGTACCTGATACTAAGATAACAGATTTAAACTCTGAATGGCTAGATAATCTTTCAGGTTGTGAATTCAGATTATTATCGGGTAATTGCGTTGGCGAGTCTTATGTTATTTTAGACTCAGATGAAGCATTGCATCGTTTAGAAATTTATGGCTCACTTGAAACTGATGGCGTGATAGCAGGCGATCAATATGCTATTTATATGCAACGGCGAATGTTTTTAAAAATAGTAACAGGATATTCAACGCTCGATCATGACTGGCCTCTTATTTTCGGAGGGATTATCTCAACAGAAGATACGAAAATGGCCGACGATGGCTCAGAAATAGCTCTCAGGGCTTATGGACATTTGAAAGATTTAGAACGCGATTTTGCTTTTGAAGTGGCTAATGAAAACGGGTTATTTCCGAAATTATCGGGTGTAGAAATCATCAATGTTGACACGATGCCAGGGATTATCACTCAATTTGGACCGAAAGTCATAAAATATGAATTTCCAGCAGATGAAGGTATTCCAGGCTTTACTCCACAATATTTTGGAAATTTTTTTCCAGGAACTAAGAATCGACTTGTAAAATTCAGACCGCCTAATGAATTTCAATTCGATGGTGGAAATTGGACGGCTAAAAATGCTGAGGAAACATCTAATCTAACCAGTGCCGATCATGTAGTTTTGACGGCTAATTTTTCGGGATATGCTATTGAAGATAGCCAATATGATGTTAGATACAAATCAGAGTTAATAGCTATTGAAAATCCATTACAGCCCAAAATAAAAAATCATGGCGGGGCTACTCTACAATTTGATAATGGAAATGTTTTAGCAATTAATCCTTCGTTTGGGTTGGTGCAATATTATGATTCAGGTGCGGGAAATTATACTGATATTACCTTTAAGACAGATGATGAAGATCAACCGCAAGTTGCTACATTAACGGCAGTACCCGATGAGATTCTTATCTATGCTGAAAAGCCTTTTTATGGCTTATCAGTGAAATTGGGACCGGATTCAGATTTCAATGGGACGTTAACATTTCAATATTCACGCTCGGAAGATTTTTGGCTGGCTTTAGCTGTTACTGACGGAACGAACAATCTTAGTCAAGATGGAGATATTACCTGGACACCGCCGACAGGCTGGAAACCATCATTAGCTGAAACTGAAAGTGAAGCGGGTTACTATGGAATTAAAATTAAATGTACTGCTATTGTAGGAGGAACAGCCTATATTCAATTATTGCGTCAATACTTTCGAGTTTATGGTGAGTGTGGAATTATTTTAGATTTAAAAATTAATTATCGGCACTTGCCGAAAGAATCAGTTGAAGATATAGTCGTAATAAAACATGATTCTTCTGGAAATGCAACATCGGGCGTTTGGTGGTCGCATATTACAGCCAATGAGATTTCAGAAAAAATGGCTGATTACATGCTTTATCCCGCTGCCAAAAGAGAGATTCAAGATATTGAAATTGATACTGACGATTGGACAGTAAATATGGTTGGTCGCTGTCCGAATATAAGTTACAATAAACGACCTTCAGCCTTATGCTGGAATGCGAACAATTCTCGATTATATATCGGCGTAGGTAATGAAATCTGGTATATAGATGAAGAAGGATTTCATTTCTTAGACCGATTAGACCCGTACAAAGGCGATACCTGGGAGACAGATACGGGTATTGATTTTGATGATTATACCTGGGATGTAGAAATCTGGAAAATGACTATTGATGACGATGGTTATTTGCAGGGAATTGCGATCATGCATCCGCAACGCAAGACTTATGCACATCCAGAAGAAGATCATCTAAACCGTCACAACTGGGGGAGAAATACTGCCTGTATTATTTTTCGAAGTACGAATTTAACTGAAATAACCGACCAAATTCAGCAAGACCGTGCAGCAGGGGCGGGCGGTTGGTCATTATATATGTCGGGAGAGCGTTGCTATCGACGCGGGCGCTGGTTTGCTGGAGATATTATAGTAGTCGGGCGAGATGCTTTTATCCCGGCAGGCGATGGTGAAAATGTTTGTTTGCCTATTATTCAATGGCTACCTGATAATGAAAATCAATGGCCACTTCAAGATTTAGAAGGCGCACCTGGAAACGCGATTGACCAGCAAATTTTTCCGCCACTCGCTCCGGGTATCCAAATGCAAATGACTATTCAATACCCTAAATTTATGAATTGGATTGGTACAAATTTTTGGATAACGGTTTATGTAGATAATGATGCAGCTTTTGGTTTTACTTTAGGTCAAGATGGCGTGTGTATTTGGGATGAATCACAAAAAGCATGGGTTTCGCTATATAATACGGCTGAAGCAAGTTTTGGCTTAGGTGCATTTACAATAACGACTCAAAATTTATGGTATGCTTATCATGGGTTAGACGGCTGGAATGGCTATTGTTATAATTTATTTTGCGGTGACGGTCCAACAAGCGATGCCGATGAAAAATTCTATTTGAGTGAAATGCTCTGGAAAGACAGTGATAATGGTGGAGCATTTGTACCGAGCATAAATAGAATAGTAACCCTAAGCCGAGCAGGCAATCGGGTGGTGCTTTATGATTTCAGCACCGATACTCCCGAAGCAGGCTCAAGTCTAAGTGCTGCCGATGATGAATACGGGACGGTTATCACGATGGTCTGGAATCGTACTGAAAATACGTTACATGGGACGATTCTAGCCAGGAATACGATGGAATATCATTATTATGTTTATGATATTGCTAATGATGAACTCTGGACGACCCAAACAGCGGCTAATTATACTTTTGATATTAATCGGCAATTTGTTAGGGGTTGCTACAACTCTAACGATGGTTCGGTTTACTGGTATAATACGGACATGCGTTTTCAAGAAGAATCAACCTTTTTAGTAAAAGCAACTTATAGCAGACCTGGCGGAGTGGGTACAATTGTTATTACTAAATTGGCCGATTTGAAAGTGGGAGATTGGGGGGCAGGATGTTGGTTGACTGAGGGTGCCAGTGGGAGTATGTGGGGAATTACTCAACCGAATGACCAGTTATTTCATTGGAATAGTGTGTATAATGCCCGCATCAATAATGCTGATTTTGGATTTGATACGGCCAGAGAAGCCATTCAAAAGATTGTTTCTTTACCTGGATTTACTTTGAAAATAAAACCTGAACAATATCTTTGGATCGCTGAAAGATTTAAAGAAGATGGTACGATGGGGTTAACGCGGGAATTTATAAAACAAATAGGTCATGTTAAAGAGTATCCTTTTCAGTATGATGGTATCATCGTAAATTGGGAAGATGAACTCGGTAATACAGGTTCACAAAAATTTGGTGATATTGGCTTTTCTAAACGAACATTGACCATTGATAATAATTTAATTCAAGACCAGCACGCGGCTTCTTTATTGGCACGAGTTTACTGGCAATTACTAAATAGGTCACGGCGCAAACTTGAAGACAATAAATTTATATTCTTACAACAACTTGAATTATTAGATGCTTTTCGGTTAATTTTACCGGATAAATTCTCACGACTTGAACAAAATCAATGGTGGTTAATCGAGGCAATTATTTTCAATTTAGCTAAGTGGGAAATTGAAATCGATGGCATAGAATATAATTATGTGGAGATTGTTAGTTAGATGGCAGTACCCGATACTCCTACAATTACACATCCTGAAAACTTACAGGTTGACATAAGACGAGATTTGACCATTATTTGTTCAGAATATAATCATCCTGCAAGCGTTGAGATGGATTCTTTAATTGTTCATGTGGCTAAAGATGTGGGTTTTTCTGATATTGTCTGGTATGGTTATACTGAGTCAGGCAATAGTCTACAAATTAGCTCGGCCTATGGTACGTTTTATAGTGATTTGGCAGGAAAGTCACGTTTAGATAGATTTCAATGGTATTACATACGAGCAAAATATACCGATATTGATGGAGGACAGTCTAATTGGTCAACAGTAATTAATTTTGGCACAGGTGAAAAAGGATGTCCACTTTACTGATAATTAACTGTATAACGCTGGTTTAACCTGCAAAACCGCTATGCAGGACGATAACCAGCGAAACGAACGTTAATTCACGATAAAACCAGATTTCAACCACGGCGGTTTTGTCACGGTTGAAATTACTGTTATATTTTTACACAAAAACATTTGAAAACAAGAAAATAAATTTCTTAATCTTTAAGTTGTTTCTACCAGTTTTCATGAGAAATGCCAATAGTTTCTATAGAGCTAAATTTCATAGTAAATAATACAGAAAGACTTTCCAAAACAAGAAAATATTTTTCTCGATTGTCAAAGTTTTTCTGCCAATTTTCACAACAAATAACTGGAATTTGTATATAGCCAATTTTCTCGTGAAAGAACACAGAAAAACATTTTGAAACAACAAATTTAAAAATGTCAATCTTTAAAGATTTTCTGCTCATTCTTATAACAAATTCGATTAATTTCTGTTTATTCAATTTTCTAATAAATTAATACAGAAATACTAAAATAATTAAGAAATTATATTTCTATTTTTGACGCTCTAAATCCACGCTGTAAGTGCGCTGTAACAGGCGATCTACAGCATATTAAATTTAATTTTATACAGAAATAACCAAATAATTAAGAAATTTAAAATCTCGATTTTCAAAGATTTTCTTGATATTTTTGGCAGAAAATTAGAAAATTTGTACATAGCCAGTTTTCTCATAAAAGAACACAGAAAAACATCTTAAAACAACAAATTTAAAATCTCAATTTTTAAAGATTTTCTGCCCGATTTCGACAGAAAATAGAATGATTTGTGTATGGTGTATAATTCCTATATAAAATCACAGAAAAACATTTTAAAAGAAGAAATATTATTTCTTGATTTCAAGTGATTTTCTCGATAATCAAATAACAAATCAAAACGTTTTCTTTATAGTCAATTTTCATATCAAAATTGGCATAAAAACATTGTAAAACAAGAAAAAAATAATCTCAATTTACAATGATTTACTTGAAAATTTGAACAGAAATATAACGGCTAACATAAGCGGGGTGCTTTTCCATCCGCTTGATGTATTTGTTAGGTGGCTGATATGGATGCATTTATCGTAGATGGAGCAAAGCAAACTTTTGCAGACATGATAATCTCTAAAAAAGTGAGCGGAAAAACATGCTCTGTTGCATCGTGGGGGTTTGGGGTTCGGCAGGTAGAGAGACTGATAAGCGCATTTGATCAATTGCTATTAGTTGCTGATGCTTCGCACTCGCAACTTAATAAGACGGCTTATAGGTCTGTCGTAAAAATGAGCGAAAAGCTGGATTATTTCACATTCCGACCAGCTCGAACACATGTGAAATTGGCATTAATAGATGACGAGATAATAATCTTTACATCCGCGAACCTGTCTGCTAATCGGCGATTAGAATCATATATTATCGGACATTTCTGTGAGATAAACGGGATAGATGAAATTAAAAGAATGTTCGACAACCCAGGAGCGGCTTACAGAAAGAGATGGCACGCAGAACTAACAGATATAGGTATCGGATTTATGGATATGGATTTTGAATCTTTTGACCTATAAATGCGCCACCCAACCAAAAAATATGATATTATGAAATATCGATTTTGAGGCATTATTTTTTTAATTACTTTTTCCATTAATAGTAAATATAAATCCATTATTTTTATTTAATTATAGATTTTGACTGTCTGATAATTTATACCAGACTGCGTATAATAAAAAAAGTTGTCTCTGTGAGGCTCTGAGAGCGTCTGGCATATAAAATTAAAGGCATTTTGAATGAATCTTTGTGACGGCGTAGGAATCCCCGCGATATTACTCGTAGGCGAGGAACTTTGCGATAATCGTTTTTTCGATGAAGATATAGACGGATGGAGCGATTCTAATGTTACCTTGACTCATAAGGCTTACGAAACGCATTTAGGTTCCTACGTGCTTGAAATAAATGATGCCAGTATTGCTAATGCAGGCTATACTTATTATCAAACATTGGCTGATATAGGAAGTAACCAGATTTTATTTTTCAGTGTTTGGGTGAAAGCTATAAGCTCAGAGTCTTACTTAGGTAGACTGGCTTTTTATGATTTAAATACTTTGTTAGGCTGGAAAACATTTCGATATTCAAATAATTGGGAAATCTATTCACTTATTTTAACGGAAGCTGATATAATCGATGGTCGACTGATTATAAGAATTTATCCAGCACATGAAGCCTCAGAAACGGCAGATATTTATATCATTAATCCAAAAATCAGAGTTATTAATGAAATTATTTATCTGGATAATCCAACGAATCGGAGAGATTTAGTTGACCCGATTGAGTGGTGGAAAGTTGAAACAGATAATCTAAACAGGTATAATAATGATCTATTAGGGGTACGGCGTGCTGATTCACTCAATTTCGAGTATTCAGAAAGGATTTCTGAGAATGCAAAACTCAGGGCTATGGAAAGCCGTCGGGTAATATATTATCCACATTTAGATGCGGATGCGTGTTATCTCATTCGATTTGATGTGAATCAGCCGCTTATTTATTTTCAAGATAAATATTTAGGACATAATAGTCAATTTGGTATAATTAGCCTGGAAACCAGGGACGCGATTTCACTCAAGGAGGGCTGGTAATGGCTGTGCCTGATATGCCGATTATTTATGTTCCTAAAAGTGTTGAAACAGGAATCAATCGCAATCCCTGGCTTGTGAGTGCGGAATATTCGGCGCCGATGGGATCGCCTGGCTTTTTGTATGCTGACTGGCAAGTGGCCAGCGATGAAGATTTTAATAATATTGTCTGGCAGGACATGGAAAGTCTTGCTGAATGGATTAATCAAGTTTCAAGTGATACAGGTGAATTTATAGGTGCTCTAGCTGGCAAAAATGGGCTTAATTGGAATACAACTTATTATCTTAGACTAAGATGGGCAAATGCTGACGGTGCAGGTGCCTGGTCATTGACCATTGATTTTACGGTAATGTTAGGTACTGATTGGGTGAAATATTTGGCGGGTGGAGCTTCACAGCCAATTTTTGTAATAACAGGTGATGAAATAACCAAAAAAGCAGGTTATAACATTTTCAGAAATAATCAGTTTTTCGATAATTATTTACAAGGATTTAGCGGAACAATGCACGATGTCACTGATAATCATGTTATCAGAACCGCGCATGTTTTCGGGCAACATGCTTTGAGGGTAGTAGATAATTCAGCAGTTGCGGCTGAATCAACTTATTTTGATTGGATTCCGCAAGCCAGTTCCTATGGTGCATTGATTATTCTGTGGATAAAAGCCAGTTCAGCACAGACAGCTACTTTAGTGCTCAGTAACGCACAGGCAGCTTTCGACCCGGCCGATGTATTAACGTTAAAAAAAATATCAGTGACAACAGCATTAGAAATGTTTGTGTTATATTATCCTTATCTCAGGGAAATTGATTATTCTAATGAGCGTCGATTATGGATATTTTCAACGGAGGTTGACGAAGTTACACAACAGGGGACTATTGATGTTTGTAGGTGCATTATCAGGGAAGTACGTGAAGAACTCATTATGCCTGTACCTGCTAGATTTGACCTGGATTTTGAAGAGGAATATGATTCGCAGAGTGAGATTATCGACCAAACTCAAATTGTAGCTAAAAAAGGTTTTCGATTGACTGCTGATATAGAATATCCTTTGTTATCAACTACTAACGAAACCAAAAGACGTAAAATTTTAAATTCAGATTATGTTTTCTTTTTTCCTCATCCTGATTGTGATTGGTGTACACAAGTTTATTGGCCGGGACAATTTGAAAAGGGCTATATGGGCGATAAACTGTTTCATGGACATGAAGGAAAAATAAGCATTAAATCAAGAGAGATTTTTCCGAAAAAACCAAAAGTTTTAATTGAACTTTGAGGGTAAAATGTTTGAAGGTACTGAACAATATATTATCGTAGGTCCGGGCTATCTAGAGGCTCATTATCTAGGAAATACTTATTGCCTGGGCTATACGTTGGGCGGTATTGGAATTCAAGTCGATGTACGATATGCTGACTTGACTAATATGGCAACACTTGGATTCTATGAGCGCAAAAAGATTTTTGAAGATGTTGCTATTCGTGCTACCCTTTTAGAGACTACCCTGGACAATTTGAGTTTAGTCTGGGCAAATTACTCCACGCCAACGGGTACCTGTCTCTATGGTGGAGATTCAACAGACTTGCCAGAAATTCAATTGAAATTTATTGGCCCTGGGCCGAACTGTAATCGGCGTGAATTGACAGTCTGGAAATGTGTGTCTTACGAAACGGGTGAAATGCTTTTCTCAAAAGAAGCTCCGACATCAATTCATGTGGTTTTTAGAGGTATAATGGATATGGGCAGAGAATTAGGAAAACGGCTTTATCAACTTTGTGATTTCGATGAAGATTTTAATTTATTAATGGGTGTTGAATAATATGAATAATCTATTTAACCGTATATTAGATGCGGTAAATAAACATGGTCAATGTCATGTCAGATTTTCAACGTTAAATAAATTTTGGAAGCCTGGTGAGAGTCGGCAAGATACCGCAAAACGAATTGCCCGGCTAAACAGTTGGAATTTTAATATATATCCAAATTCTAAAGAAGTCGTATTCAAAAAAAAATGTGGCTGACGATAAATCTTTTACCAGGATGGTAAAAATATGATTAATCTATGTAAATTAAAAACAATTTCATTGCATGATCGGAAAAGTAAAGTATCTATACGTGATTTTGCTAAAATGTATAATCTTGCCAAAAATAACTTTTCTGAGTGTTTTCCAAATATATTTGCTGCTAAAGACCTGCGAGAGCTAGTTCAGCATATCAAGCAAGCTAAACAAAATAATAAAAAAATTATCTGGATGATAGGTGCGCATGTTATTAAAAATGGCTTGAATCCTTTGATTATTCAATTGATGGAACAAGATTATATCTCACATATTGCTCTAAATGGCGCAGGCGTGATTCATGATACCGAGATTGCTTTAGTCGGCAAAACCTCTGAGGATGTTAAAGAAAATTTAAATGATGGCTCATTTGGAATGGCTTCAGAAACAGCGGGTTTTATTAATAAAAGTATTGATTTAAGAGATAAGGATGGATATGGAAAAGCTATTGGAAAAACTCTTTTTGAGTTGACAACTTATCGAGACCATAGTATTTCAGCAATGGCTTATGAGATGGGTATTTCTGTATCAGTTCATATAGCTATCGGAACTGATATTAATCAGATGCATCCATCTTTTTTGCCTTCAGTCATGGCTGAGGCTAGTTATAGAGATTTTATTTTATTTTGCAAGCAAATATCACAATTAGAAGATGGAGTTATTTTAAATTGGGGATCGGCTGTTATTTTACCAGAAGTGTTTTTAAAAGCATTTGCTATAAATAAAAATTTAGGAAATCAAATTAATAACTTTGTAGCAGCTAATTTTGATTTTGTAAGACAATATCGACCAGATGAAAACATTTTAAAACGACCGGGTGGAAAGGCTTATAATTTTGTAGGACACCACGAGATTATGCTGCCTCTATTGGCAATAATGATTATGGGGGATTTATGAAAGTTGAAACCGTTATTACCATATTAGCTCCTTTCTTTGCTATTCTTTTGGGATTACTGATAACCTTACTTAAAAATCAAGCCAAAATGAGTGGCAAGTTAGAAGATATTATTTTACGGCTTGATAAACAAAATAGCAGAATATCAAAAAATACTGATAGTTTGGCTTATCATATTGATAAATTTCATACTAAGGGGTAGACGATGATATTATTTTTTATAGGATTATTGGCAGGAGCTATGAAGGCTCTGAGGGATACAATAGCTCATCATTGGGACCGGTCTATTTTTTCAAAAATAAAAAATGATAAAATACGAAAATGGTTTGAATCGAAGTATGAGAATCGACCTAAGTTACCCGAAATATTAAGTTTCCTTTGGGATGGATGGCATTTCGGGGATTTTTTCAGCTATGCTTTGCTTTTTATTGGAATGGGGATATTTTGTTTGCTTTTTAATATTCTTTCTTTTTGGATACTTTCAACTCCTATTCTATTAAATATTATTTTGTGTATTATCGGCTTTATCAGTGGCTTTCAGGTTTGCTATAAGGTTTTATTTTTATCGGAGTCTTGGGAGAATGACTGATAATTTAATTATTAGATTATTTATCTTAATCATATTTTTAATAATCAATTCCATTGTTAATCTTATAATTAGAATAGTAGATAATGGATGAAAAATATAATTTCCAAATTCAATACTTTAAAAGCATTAGTTGTCGGCGATGTGATGCTGGATGTCTATAATTATGCTTATTCTAGAGATAATAGACCCGCTCCTGAAAAACCTGAACGAATAGCTTATAAAATTTCTAAGACCAAAAAAATGTTTGGTGGGGCAGGGAATGTGGCTGCAAATTTAGCGGCATTGGGAGTCAGGACTGTTCTATTAGGTATAGAGGGAAATCATGACTTATTTAAAGGTTTGAATTCAGGGATTGAATGCCATTTCATTCAAGATACTTCGAGACATACAACCGTTAAATCAAGACTCTACATCGATGATACTTATTTTTTAAGATGTGATACTGAGGACGTTCATCCTGTAAGTCCTGATATTGAAACCGGCATAACTATTTATCTCAATGAGATTTTAGATCGAACAATTGATGTAGTTATCCTGAGTGATTACAACAAAGGATTCTTCACAGAAAGATTGGCTCAACGCATTATAAAAGAATGCCAGGAAAAAAATATTCTCACAATAGCAGATTTTAAGCCTTTCAATAAAGACTATTTCAAAGGTGCGGATATCGTTATTTTAAATCAAATGGAAGTCAGTCAAATTATATCGAATTTTACTCAAGCTCATAAAAGATACTCTGAGGATTTATTTAATATCCTGGAATGCAAGCACCTGGTTATCACATTAGGTAAAGATGGTATTTGCGGATATGATACGGATGGCTTTTTTTATATTCCAGGCATTCAGATAAAAGAAATTGATAGCTGTGGGTGCGGTGATACCGTAAGAGCAGTTTTAGGCTGCTCTTTTCGGTTAGGATTAACCTTAAAAGATTCAGCAAAGTTGGCAAATTTAGCAGGTTCAATTGTAGCTACTAAAGAAGCAACGGCGGTTATTGAATTAGGCGATGTCCTATCTTACGGTAGAACTTTTTAGAAAAATGCGTTGACGGCAGGTTAGA
>Ga0209427_10007431_pt1 | contig 12414 bp, 8 predicted proteins | sample DeeMarSWOR136_30_FD_187465 | JGI IMG/M metagenome (GOLD analysis project Ga0209427, IMG submission 187465) | Marine sediment microbial communities from White Oak River estuary, North Carolina - WOR-1-36_30 (SPAdes) (version 2) | ecosystem: Environmental > Aquatic > Marine > Intertidal zone >... | reverse complement strand
TGCCATTCCTCCTTTCAGATTGCCACCTCCATAGACGACGTCTGCTCCTGCTAACACGGGAATAAGAGTGCTCATCGTCTTTTCATAGCTTGCTTGAGCACCAGACATTTTGGAGGCTGTGTTAAATCCGATAACAGTTACGCGAAACCCATAGTATCTAGCGACTTCAACTGCGCCAGCATATAGAAGCGATTCTTCAGGACCTTGCCCCAACAAACCAGTCTTCATGTCCAAGTTTCCCATCAGATAAAAAACACTTGTACTAGTGCCTGGAGCTGCAAGTTGAACCGTGCAGACGCTACTCAAAATTTCAGCGTTTGTCATGACAAGGGAGCCAGCGAGAGTTATGGGCGCTGTGGCTCCGCCAAGAGGAAAACTTGCAATCCAGCAGGGAAAACCAAGCTTAGCAAGCTTTAAAGCGATTTCGACGTATCGTCCCTCAAACTTAAGGGGTGATTCTGTGCAAAAGCCGCTGCATCCTAGAGGTCTTTCCTTCAGTTTCTTTTCGCTTCCAGCAACTACAGTGGCTATTTCAAGTTGGTAATCAGTTAGTTGAGACGCTAGTTCAGGCGGATAAACAGACCAACCGCAAGGTTTCTCTGTGTTATTTAAAGCAGCAGCGTAATCGTATAAACATCTGACATTGTTCGGCTTATCTAAAGCCGTGGTGAGATGACCACCCGAAGCATACGAGTCCAGAGCATCGGTAACTCTCGTTAACTTTTCCAAGTCATCCATAGTTGAAGGCCTCCACTCTCCAGTCTTTAGATCAACCGTACTTGTTGTCTCAGTGTCAGTGATGAAGTAAACATGTCTTCCATCCAGTTTATAGTCATACTTCGGATTTCTTCCATACTCGGAAAATGTTTTCGGAGTTTTCTTAACAGCCTCCTCAACAACATAGGATGGAAATTTGACTACGCCTTTTTCGAAATCAACAGTGCAACCATTACCTTTCAACATTTTCAGAATGCTTTTACCATGATGAATTCTGACACCAGTTTTTTCTAAGACTTCAAGGGAAGCTGAATGAATCGCGTCAATCGCGTCTTCAGAGAAAACGCGAAACGACGGCATTAAACTACGTTTTTCAAACCCCACCATTTCTCATCACTTGTATTTGCCGTATTCTTTGGCAGAATTTATAATTGCCTTTACGTTTTCTGGCTTGGCACCCCAAGGAGTTTCACCTTCTTTTCCCATCTACCCTCACCTTTGAAGGATAACAGACTAAGTAACTTTGTCATTTATTTTTTACTCACCCACTCAACTTTCAATGCACGCGCCTCAACATCGCAAAGAAATAGAATGGTTATTTCCTCTTTTTTTAGTTTCAAAAAGATTCTGAAGCTCTTGCTCTAGCTGTTAGTCCCGATAGATAAGGGTGCCTGTTTTTCCTTCAAGTGCTTTAACAGCTTTGTCCAATGAAGTGACTATTGCTTTTTCCCCACCCGACTCGAGGAACCGTATACATGCTTTAACCTTTGGTTCCATGCTTCCTGAAAGAAAGTGGCCCTCTTCCAAGTACTTCTTGGCTTCAGTGACTGTTATCTTGTCTATGTTTCGCTCGTTAGGTTTACCGAAGTTCAGCTTCACTTTTTCTACATCGGTTAGAACTAAAAACACGTTTGCATTAACAACTTCAGCCAGTTTTTCGCCGGCTAAGTCTTTGTCTATTACTGCCTCAACACCTTTGTAATGTCCATGCTCATCCAGTATTACGGGTATGCCACCGCCTCCAGAAGCGATGACTATGGCGCCAGTGTCAACTAATTTTCTGATAGCCGCGCCCTCAACGTTAGCCACTGGATATGGAGAAGGAACTATTCTTCTCCATGCTTTTTCTCCTACTGGTTTGACCTGTTTGATAATGTACTCAGGATGTTCCTTTTTGATCATAATAGCTTCTTCTTCTGTGAAGAAGTTGCCTACTGGTTTTGAGGCGGTTTCACCAAAGAATTCTGGATCATCCCTGTCTACCCGTACTTGGTTTATCACTACGCAGACCGGCGTCTCGATTCCTTCATCTTTGAGGCAGTTCATTAATGTTTGTTGTAGCATGTAGCCAATTTGTCCTTGTGTCATCGCTCCAACTATATCCATAGGTTGAGCGGGTACAACATGTTTAGCTTCCTCTTGTTGCACCATGAGGTTACCGACTTGTGGACCGTTACCATGGGTTATTATTAGTCGGTCGTCCTTTTCCATCTTCTTCACTATTTGTGCTAAAAGCTTGCAAGTTGTTAAGCAATTCTGGAACTGCTCCGCAGAAGTCCCTTTCTCGCCTGCTTGCTTAATGGCATTGCCACCTAAAGCAACCAGAATTCGTTTAGCCATTTTGCTAGTTCTCCAGTTCGGTTGGAGATAAACATAACACCCGTAACGTCAAGATAAATGTTTTATGGTTTTCCAATAGCTTTTTAATTTGTAAAATCTTGAACGCGCTGACTTAACCTTAGAACCACATTCAATCAGTCTTAATTATACCCAAAGGTTTAAGAACAACTCAACAGGAAAAATTTAAGATTTACCAGATTAGTGGGAATTATCCATGTCTAAAGAGAACAAGACAGTTGTATGCTCCTGGAACGAATGGGACCCATTGAAACACGTCATTGTCGGACGAGCCGATGGCACCATGGTCCAAGCACCGGAACCAGCCGTTCAACGCGATTGGCCTGAATATGGCTACCCCTTAGGGAAGTACGCTCCACTGCCCAAGGAGATGGAAGAAAAAGCCAAGGAGCAACTAGACAACTTCGCCAAGCTCCTAAAGCACCGGGGCATCCGTGTCGATCGACCTACACCAATGGATTTTAGCCAGCAAGTACAGACCCCGGACTGGAAACAGGAGAGCATGTTTGGGTGCATGCCCCCTCGCGACTTGCTGCTGACAGTCGGCAACGAAATCCTCGAGGCGACCATGTCCTATCGGAGTCGATGGTATGAGTATCTCTGTTATCGACCGCTTCTGGAGCAGTATTTCAAGGAGGATCCGAACTTCCGATGGGAGGCAGCGCCGAAACCCCGCTTGACCGAACGTAGCTACAAGAAGAATTTCTGGAACGAATTCAACGCGAAAAGCAAGGAGGAGCAAATAAAGCACACGTATGCGAAGGATTGGGCCCTGACCGAGGCTGAACCGCTTTTCGACGCCGCGGATGTCGCTCGGTGCGGGAAAGACCTGTTTGTTCAGCGGTCTACAGTCACCAACGCTGGTGGCATCAGCTGGTTGCGACGTCACTTCCCAGACCATCGCATTCATGAGGTGACGTTCAAGGAGGAGGCGCCGACGCACATTGACGCCACCTTTGTTCCACTTCGTCCCGGGCTGGCACTCAGCAATAAGAAGCGGGTCCCTCTAACGCTTGGGCTTAAGGAGTTGTTTAAGAAGAATGACTGGGAAATCGTTGAATGCACGACTCCGGCTCATGACAAGAAATACAAGCTTTCCTTCTGCAGTGTCTGGCTCTCTTTCAACGTTCTCATGCTCGATTCGAAGACCGTGTGTGTAGAAGCTGAAGAGACCGCTCAAATAAAGCAGTTTGAAAAGTTGGGCTTTGATGCCATTCCCGTCCCGTTCTTAGCTGTGGCGCCGTTTGGCGGTGGTCTACACTGCGCGACGGCTGACGTGTACCGCGAGGGCACCTGTAAAGACTACTTCCCGAAACAGATCAAAGGGTTCTAGCTCAGGCGGATACGAACGACCAGAGATGTTTGGAAGTTGGGTAGCCGTGAAAGCTACAACTTCATATTTCGGATTGTCTCTGAAAAAAAACGTTGAAGTTGTGGAATTCGTGGGTCACTAATCTATGGTTAAACTAGTGACCAGTCACGTCCAGCAGCACCCATGATCACAATCTTGACTTTTTTATCAACCAACTGAATCACCATCATACATGATTATGTTGAAGTTATAATGGAAGTTAGTGCATTTGCAGACACCTATAAGACTTTTGCGGTTTATACTTATGTTTTGAAACTTCAATACGCGCAAACATGGAGACTCTTGTTCTTCAACTCGTAACTGGAACAAAACGCACGTGCACAGAGTGTTAATGAGAAAACTGCAGAGGAACGGTCGAAGACCATGATGTTGTACACTTCCTCTTTTAAGGGAATACCAAACTTTTAAAGAAACCCGACATGAAAAAAGGACGTAAAGGTGAATGCCAAAATGGAATTTAAGGGAAGAGACTTCCTAACCCTAATGGACTACACTAAAGAAGAAATAACCTTCATCCTAAACACAGCAGCAGACTTCAAAAACAAACTGGCAAAGCGAGAACCTCATGAACAGTTAAGAGGCAGAACGCTGGCTATGCTTTTCGAAAAACCCTCCACGAGAACGAGAACCTCATTCCAAGCGGCAATAGCCCATCTTGGAGCACAGAGTTTCTACATGACACCTAAACAAACGCAACTAAGTAGAGGAGAGCCGATAAAAGACACGGCAAGAGTGATTGACAGGTACTGCGACGGACTTGTAATGAGAACGTTTGAACAAGAGAAAGTTGAGGAGTACGCCAAATACATGGAAAGCCCAGTGGTAAATGCACTTACAGATTTAACCCATCCATGCCAAGGACTTGCAGACCTATTAACGATTAAAGAGAAAAAAGGCTCGTTGGAAGGAAAGAAAATAACGTATGCTGGTGACATCTGGAACGTGTGTCACAGCCTAATCATAGCGTCGAGTATAATGGGCATGAACATACATGTAGCTCGGCCGAAAGGCTACAATCCAAACGAGAAAGTTATGAGGTTTGCAGAGGAAAAGGCTGAGAAATCAGGGGCAGAAATCGTAGTCACTGCAGACCTACACAGCGCCGTAAGAGATGCTGACGTCGTGTATGCAAACACGTGGCATAGCATGGGTGGACCGGAAAAAGAGAAGGAAAAGAGAGTCAGAGACTTTGCGCCTTATCAGATAAATGTTAGTGTCCTCAGCGAAGCGAAAAAAGACGCCATATTCATGCACTGTCTACCCGGCTACAGAGGAGAAGAAATGACCGATGAGGTGATAGAGGGACCACAGTCAGCAGTATGGGACCAAGCAGAAAACAGGATGCACACGGAAAAAGCTGTGCTAGCGCTAATCGTATCCTAATGTGCGCATAAAATTCTTAAGCGCGGGAAGTTAGAATAAAAATTCTACCGTGTGGAAAGGGGAAGTAGAAGATGGTTAAAGAAGAAACTATTAAAGAATATATTGCTAGAACGCCGAAATCAAAAAAGCGGTGGGAAGAATCTAGAGAAGTTATCCCAGGTGGAGTTGGCAGTTCTGTGCGTTATTTCAAGCCATATCCATTCTTCATCAGTAAGGCAAAGGGTAGCAGAATTTGGGATGTTGATGGAAATGAGTACATAGATTATCTCATGGGTTACGGCATCAACATAACTGGACACGCCCACCCAATAATAGTTGATGCTGTAAAAGAACAACTAGAAAAGGCCACCGCATACACGATTCCTCACGAAAAAAGCTTTTTGTACATAAAAGAGTTGCTAAGGCGCTTTCCGATGATGGATATGTTCCAGTTTGCCAATTCAGGCACCGAAGCCACTATGCACGCTGTAAGGATTGCGAGAGCATACACGGGTAAAGACAAAATCGTGAAGATAGAGGGCACCTATCATGGACAGCATGACTACGTTTTGGTCAGCGTACATCCGCCTCTTGCTAAGGCAGGGCCAAAATGGGCGCCTACACCATATGTCTATTCTGATGGAGTCCCCGCAGACACCGCTAAGAACACTCTGATAGCCCCGTACAACAACGTAGAGGCTATGGAAAACCTGTTTAAAAAACATGAAGGAGAAATCGCAGCAGTGATAATGGAGCCAGTGATGTTAAACTGTGGAGTGATACTTCCAAGACCTGGCTATTTGAAGGACATCCGAAAACTCACTGAGGAATACAACATAGTTCTCATTTTCGACGAAGTTAAAACGGGTTGCCGAATTGCTCCCGGCGGAGCCAGCGAACTCTACAATATAAAGCCAGATATAATAACCCTTGCCAAAGCTATTGGAGGAGGACTTCCATTAGCAGCGTTTGGAGGAAAACGAGACATCATGGAGACACTTGGTCCTGTTGGACGAACCTCGCATGGAGGCACGTACTGCGCAAATCCGCTCTCTGTGTCTGCAGGTTTAGCTTGTTTAACAAAGGTGATGACTAACAAAATGTACGAGTACATAATTGATCTGGGTGAAAAATTAAACAAAGGGGTAAGGAACATGATAGAGGATACTGGTGTCAAAGCGTGTGTAAATGGTATAGGACCAGTTGGATACGTATTCTTCATAGAGACGGCACCAGTGGACTTTAGAACTGCAGCAGTCAATGACCTTGATAAGACATGGGAATTTTGGTTTAACATGGTTAACAAGGGTGTTCTTCCGTGGGGACCTCTTCAATTCGAAGAATGGTACATGTCAATTGCACACACAAAAGAGGATATTGCAAAAACCATAGAAACCTCAGGCGATGCGCTACGTAAATGCGCCAAAGGATAGTTAAGAAGAAAAACAATTACAGAATCGAAGTTATGCGCACTACGCAGGCATAGAATTGAAAAACTAAGACTAGCTAGCGTGAACTCATACAAAGAAACGGTTAGGTTATTAACTGGAATTATTACGTGCGTCCATTCAGTTAATACTAAACTTTCTTAGGAATTTATCCGCTGACTTGTTTTTTAGTGATCATTTGGAACGTGCCCATTCCCATTTCGCTGAGTTTGCGCATGAAAGGCTCTGGCTCTAAACATTCAGGAGAAATAACTCCTTTAGCTTGTATTTCTCCTTTAGCAAGCATTATTGCAGTTGCCGCTGCGGGAATTGGAACCCACCCGTTCGTGGTACCGTATCTTCGCATCCATTCACGCATGTCGGAGATTGATGTTTTGAGGTAAACGTAATGTTCCACTTTTTTGCCAGCTTTTTCACCTATTACTTGGGCAACATTGCATGAAAACACTTCTTCCCCACGGAGTTTTTGAAATTCAGGAGTTTTTTCCATTTCTTCAATTTCTTCTATTGCTGGTTTTGCCAGCTTAAGCAGAACATCTAACGGTTTCACCTTCACTCCTTTAACTTCTATGGGGTCTGTGCCTGCAAGGCCCAAGTTTATTAGAATTCCCGCTATTATGTCAACCGACTCTTTGAAATCAACGTGTTTTACACCTTTACCTATGAAGTGTGGCAGCGTCACAGCCTCATCATGTTCTACCAAGGCAAGTGTACGTGGCCCCATCGGCTCTGGAAATACATGGTTTTCAACTCCGCTAAAAGGTGGATACGTTTTGTATTCCCTATTCTCGTACACTATCGGGTCTGCAGTCCACATCAATAACGCCATTTCAACAGACCACCCAGGCGACCACGTGGGAACCATTTTTCCTTCTTCTGAATTCCTCCACCCTGACTTTATGTGTATTTCCTCAACCTTGTCAAGTCGGTCTGCAGCATATCTAGCAAGCACATTGGTGATTCCAGGGGTGATTCCTTGAGACTTGACGGCGGTTAATCCTGCTTTCTGCCATTTATCGCTGCTTTTAAGGTTCTCTAAGAAACTCTCTCTCAGAGGCCAGTCCTCAGCAAGGTCCACGTAATTTGCTCCATGTTTCAACGCCGAATTAAATATTGGTAAATTAAAATAAGTTAGAGCGGCGTTTATCACAACGTCAGTACCCTTTAACACTTTTGCTAGATCATCCGAGTTGCCCGCGTCTACACGTTCAGTTGAGAGTTTACTGCTGTCAATCTGTTTCGCTACCCGTTGCAAAAGTTGTGTGTTTATGTCGGCTAAAACCACTTTATCAATTTCAGAGTCTTCCGCGAGAATTTTAGCTATGACTGAGCCTTGAGCTCCAGCTCCAATTATACATATCTTCATATAACTTCCACCCCTGAAAGAATATTTATCTTAAGACGCCCTCGATATATGTGTGTTACGCGCGAAGTTGTTTTTATTCAAAACTAAAATGAATAAAAAAAGATTTTTCTGAGATGTGGAACATGTATGCTTGCATCAATACGTGGATGTAGTCAAGAATTTGTCTACTGCATGCATGCTAGGATAACATTGATGACTGAGTAGAATATGGATTTTGAATTCATAACCTATTTCAAGCCTATGAATCCAGATTTGGAGTGAATAGAATTGAAGAAAATTTGGGCGATAGTTCTTGCGTTTCTCCTAGTTGTTGGGGTGCTTGCCTCAGGCGAGGTGCTTGCCTCTCTTTTAGCAACTATTGTTGGAGGAAATGTTACAGTAATATAATCCATGAGTGGGATTGCATATGTACGCAGAAACAATGTTTCAATAAGGGCATTCTATTATTATGTGCGCTCAGATAATTCAGGAATAACTCTTGAGGTGAAGCATTCCATTATTTTGGGGCAACAGAAACATTCGTCAGGCATCGCGGAATTCTGTGGAACAGCTTTCAAATATCCGAAGTAATGAGGACATTCTTGCGGTCTAGCTGGAATGTTCTTTGAAGGAATAGTCGACAGCTCTTCTTCTGAGCCTTCTGAGGCTTCAATCTGTTCAGTTGATAGAGGCTTTGCCTTTAGATGTTGCAACTTTCTATATTCGTGCGAGTCCTCAGGAGGCTTTGGTGTTTCTATAACCTTTACTCTATCTTCTTCAATCGGTGGCTCAATGAGTGCCCCAAGCTTTGATGTATCAACTACTGCGGAGGCATCTGAAATTTCCGTTGACCCGGTGGGTGTTATAGTTTCTTGATTTCCTGTGGCGACCTTACGTTCTCTTTTTAGCTTTGGATATTTCTCTCCATCCAACAGATCTTCGATTTTTAGTTTCGGCTTTTCTCGTCTCAACTGTGTTTCAACAGGTAACTTAGGTTTTTTTTGAGTTCTGGAATGTAAGGTTGTTAGGATAACTCCACAGTGAGGGCAAGCGGAGTGTTCAAGTGGGGGGGTTTCTGACAAAACAGTTAATTTCATAGGCTTTTGGAATATTTTTTCGCATTTTGGATTTGGACAAAGAAAGAAGGATTCGGGCGGAGTTTCTTCTTTCAACCACCCTCTTTTCTTGAGCACGACGATGTAGATGGCTATGATTACGCTGAGCACTGTTATGGTTATCGCTGTGACAGTCTCAAACGTGTAGGGAAACATGGCGCTCCACTTTTTCCTAAGACGCTAGCCTAGGCTGTTTCTACATACACTACGACTCGATATGAACCGTCTCCCGATGTTTTTGAACTCCAGTCTTGATTGCTGCTGATAAGACCGTCGGTGCCAGCGTAGACAGGCTGTGAACCATTGCCATTTAATGTGTACGATGTCGTAATCACAGGTGTAGATACGTTGCCCCAACTTCCTGTATTCTTTTCCAATTGCCAAGTGATTTTTACAGTTCCCTGGTAGGTGCTGGTGAAATTATTTCGTGTATACCATGAACCAGTAACATTGTAAAGATTTGCGGACCAAGATGCACCTGTGGAGTTGGTTATGCTATATTGAACATTCGCTGAAATACCACCAACTGTTACTTCTCCTCCTTGGAACGTTGCCAAAAGGGATGCATAGACTGCGATTATTAAGGCCATAGATATTAGGGCTATTAACGTGACAACGACGAATTCTCTTTGGGCTTTAGATCTTTCCACTTCGCCTTCACCTCCACAAAACTTTTCCACGTTTTTTATTTCCTATGCAAAAGTTGTATATTAAGTCTGTTGTCTTACGATACTTATTTACGGTTAACACGTTCCATGCTGTGTTTCTTCACAAAGTATTACGCTAACATTGTTTCCTAATTGGCATGGGCACGCATGAGTCTCTTCAAACTTCATGGAGTTTATTAACATGGAATTTTTGCTGTTTTTAATAATTTAAGGAAAAATACACTATATTCAATACCTATGCCAAAAGGAAGAACGCCCATGCGTATTGCGAAGAGTCTTTTATTATGATGGTTTTCAGTAATTGTACTTCCGGGTCTTAACATATGTCGGACAGCTTCAACATCATTGTCGAACAGTTTTATAGTTCAAAACGGGCAATTTGATGTTATTTGTCCTACGATGATTAACATTGCCGTCGACTTTTTTAGTTTTGAATACGTTTTTGAATCATCACTTTATTCAAAACTCCATACATTGCAATGTTGTGCTTACTTCGCGCGCAAAAATCCTAGTTTCTCTAAAAACTATTGCTCCCTTAAAACCTCTCTAATTAGAATGGGTATTGCCCACCAAAAGGAACCCGCGAGAAAAATGAGAATCAGTTCAGGCACGCTTATCAAAGCCATTCACATCACCAGTTCAGCATCGAGTTGCAAATAACTAATAACGTTGTTATTAAATTTAACCATCATCTTCACTTCAAGCATTGATTGTTCCGAAAATTGTTTAAAGCCATCATTCTAACTACATTCGGTTATCATAGATGTTTCTGAAAGCCTCTGTCACCGAGAAAGGAGCAGTTCTTTTAGGAAAACATGTGGCTTGCGATGGGTTTGACGAAACTAAGCCTTTAAGAGTGGTCACTCATGCTCATTCCGACCATATGCTTGGCTTGAAACAGAGCTTAAAAGAATGTGAGTCAACGGTTATGACTCCAGCCACAAAAGACTTGATTACCGCTTTGAAAGGCCCATTGTTCTTGACGACTGGAGAGGTAAAGACACTTGGGTATGGAGAAGAGTTCATATACGAAGATGAACAGTTGACGTTGCACTATGCAGATCACATCTTAGGCGCTGCTCAGGTTCTTGTAGAAGATGCAGAGGGAACGAGAATTCTATACTCTAGCGATTTTAGGTTACCTCAAACACAGATTGTTGAAAGTGATATTCTGGTAATGGAAGCAACCTATGGAAATCCATATCGTGTTAGACCCTTCAAAAAAACGGTGGAGAGCATCCTTGTTTCATTAGTGGAGCAAGGATTGAAGAAAGGCCCAGTCTATTTGTTTGGTTATTACGGTAAGCTTCAAGAGGTTATGCAAATTTTGCATAGGGTTGGGTTGACGGTTCCTTTTGTGGCTCCAGAGAAAGTTTTCAGGGTTTCGAAAATTTGTGAGAAACATGGAATGAAAATTGGAAAGTACTTATTATCTAGCGATGAAGAAGCACAGTTGATGGTACAGAACCGCGAGTCCTATCTTGCTTTTTACCACATGGGCTCCAGAAGATATGTTGGAAAAGATGCTTTGCGTATAAGTCTCAGCGGGTGGGAGTTCGAAAGTCCTTATCGTAGAATAGCTGAAAACGAGTACGTGGTTGCTTTAAGCGATCACTCTGACTTCACAGAGTTGCTCAAGTATGTTGGGGAAAGTAAGCCGAAGTTAGTGGTAACTGACAATTATCGAGGTGGAGCCGCTGTGACATTGGCAAAGGAGATTCAGAAGCGGCTGAACATCCCAGCAAAACCTCTTCCAGCTAATCGCAGTTATTAGCAATTTTGTACCTTACGTTTGAGTTATTGTTTGCGTTTTCCAGTTATGAAATCTTCAACCCATTGTCTCGCCAAGTCATCTGGAACCTGAACCGGTGGATGCTTGAAGGCGTATGAAGAGATGCTGATTAACGGACCGCTTATCTTTCTATCCAACGCCAGTTTCACAGCTCTAATAACGTCGATAACTACTCCAGCGCTGTTAGGTGAGTCTTCCACTTCCAGTTTAGCTTTAACCGTGACTGGTTGGTTCCCAAATTTTCTTCCTTTAATGGAAATGTAGCAGATTTTCCGGTCGCCGAGGAAGGGAACGTAGTCAGATGGTCCTATTCTTGTCGGAACTTTGTAAGGAATCATACTTGTGACGGCTTCGGTTTTGCTAATTCTTTTAGTTTTCAATCGTTTCTCCACAGTCATGTTCTGAAAGTCAGTGTTTCCACCAAGATTAAGCTGATACGTTTCTTCCACTACAACTCCCCGGTCCACACATAACTTAACCAAGTTTCGGTGGAGAATTGTGGCTCCAAGCTGACTCTTTACATCATCACCAGCCACTGGCAACTCTTTTTCTCTAAATTTCTCACTCCAGACTGGATTTGAAGCCACAAACTCGGGTATGCAATTTACAAACGCGCAGCCAGCATCAATAGCCATCTGCGCATAGTAACACGTAGCTTCATAACTTCCCACTGGTAGAAAGTTAATCAAGACATCTGTTTTCGCCTCTTTAAGAGCGTCTGAAACGTCCAAGGCATTCACTCTTGTCTCATCGTATGTTTTGAAAGGGTCTTTCATGTGAGGGGCAACGCCGTCAAGGACAGGGCTAGGGAAAACTTTCACACCTACTTTAGGAGCTTTTGCAAAGTTTACGCATGAATTTGGCTCAGCGAATATAGCTTCACTCAAGTCTTTTCCAATTTTGTTTTCATTTACGTCAAAAGCAGCTACAAACCTTATGTCACGGATGTGGTAGCCT
>Ga0209427_10007430_pt1 | contig 12415 bp, 9 predicted proteins | sample DeeMarSWOR136_30_FD_187465 | JGI IMG/M metagenome (GOLD analysis project Ga0209427, IMG submission 187465) | Marine sediment microbial communities from White Oak River estuary, North Carolina - WOR-1-36_30 (SPAdes) (version 2) | ecosystem: Environmental > Aquatic > Marine > Intertidal zone >... | reverse complement strand
GCATTTGGAATAGGAGCAAATGATGAAACTTTTGCTGGGCTCTATGGTTCACGAATTCTTAATATGAAACAAATAATGATCTTAGCATCCATTTTGGCAATAACAGGAGCCTTTATTTTGGGAGAGGCTGTTAGTAAAACTGTGGGTAATGATATTTTATTAAGTATTGACGATGGAATTGTTATAACAATTTTAATTTCTACTGCAATATGGTTGATATTATCATCTGCATTAGGATTGCCAATATCAACCACTCATGCGACAATTGGAGCTATTATAGGTCTTGGTATAACTCCTATTGTTAGTATAAGATGGGAAGTGATTGTTGAATTAAGCTTGTGGTGGGTATTATCTCCGATTATAGGTTTTTTTGTCTCGTTTTTTGTCTATAAGCTTATGCGTTATTACAAATTGAAACATCTTAAAGGTTTCCAAAGCTATGAAAAAACAGAAAAATTATTTTCATATATAGTTCTAATAGTCATTTTCATAACAGCCTTTTCAAGAGCTGGAAATGATTGCTCAAATGCAGTAGGAATTGTTGTTGGGAAAGGCGGTATACAAATAAATCTCCTTCTTTTATTAACTGGCTTAAGTCTAGCTGGAGGATTATTAGTATTAGGACGAGGGGTTATTAAAAATGTTGGAAGGATTACAGAATTATATCCTAGTACTGCTTTTGCTACACAAATTCCTACAGCTGTGATTTTATTTCTTGGAACAGCACTAGGAATTCCCTTATCTGGATCTCATATGTTAGTTGCTTCTCTAGTTGGATTATCTAAGGCAAGCCATAGCCCTATTAAGAAAGGACTGTGGAAAATAGTCTTAATATGGCTTTTGACCTTTCCTATGGCAGGAATTCTTTCAATCATTCTATATTTCCCTATTAGTGCTTTCCTTATACCTTAATGCGATTATTTTTAATTATTTATTTTTCCATTTATTTTCAGTATAACAAGGTATAGGTAGATCCTTCATAGTTAATAGTCCAGGCTTTGCATCAATTAAGATGGGAATTAAGTTAACAACTATAGCAGCGGTACCCACATCTCCGTGAATGCCACCAATAATTTTTTGATGGATATTAGGATTTCCCTCTATTATTATGCTATCAAATTCTTCATGTTCACTAGCAAAAGCAATAAAATCCAAAATAATTATATTCTTGCCTTGTTTTTTAGCAATTGCTTTACTGTGCAAACCACATACATTACCTTTCGGAACATAATCCCCATAGGAAGTTGTGAATTCGTTTTCAGAAATTATAGGTTTTGGTGTAAGCTCTAATATCTCATCATATTCAATACCAAGAGCAGCTATAATCATTTGTATCGATTGGGTTAAACCGACATGACCAGTAATACTTTTCTCCTTCATTTTTTGATTAAATTCTTCTTTCGTTAAACCTGTCCCTATTTTACGTTGGAAAGATTCTCTTCTTTTTCCCGAGTTCATCATCCTAGTGACCCTAATTGATTCAACAGATTGACAAGGTGCTGTAATAACAATAGGTAAAAGATCCATAAGATACCCTGGATTAATACCTGATCCAACTATTGATACATTTTGGGATTTTGCTAGGTGATGTAACTCTTCAGAAAGATTGGGATAGTATTGAAAAGGATAAGATAATTCCTCGCATATGGAAATTACATTACTTCCTGATTTAACTGCCTCTTTAATTATTAGTGAAATCTTCTCTAAAGAAGAAGAAGTAGCAATAATAACAACATCAGCTTTTTGTTTTGCGATAATATTTGCAAAATTGGATTTGATAATTAGATCCTGTTCATCTTTTAAATCAAAAAAATTACTCAATTTTTTCCCTTTAAACCTTGGATCAATATCAACTAATCCTTTTAAATGGATATTCTTACGTTTAAGTAATAGTGTTGTTATTAATTTACCCATTGAACCAAACCCTACTTGAACAACAGTAAATTTTTTATTCATGAATTTTACCTTATTTTAATATTTTTAGTAATTTAATTGATATATTTTTAAAATGATTTTATTCTTTTTAATAAATTAACTGAATATCGTTTTACAGACAGGTTGTGCAATTTCTTCTATAACATCTTGGACTTTAATAATGTGTTCATGATTATGAGCCATAGAAATAGACCCCAAGCCATGCAATCCTGAGATTTTTCTATTAAAGAGTGATAATTGGATTAAAGCCTCTCTTTTTTTATCTTTATATTTAATTATTTCCAGAATTGAAGGTTTTTCAATCCATTTTGAAATAGCGTGCAGCATTATCATAGATTTATAACCTTTTGCGATGATTGGTAATTTTTCATCATTAAAATATTGGTTAAGACTTTTTAATAAATTATTACCTTCTTGATTAATTCGAGAATAACCTTGTTTAGAAGTCTTTAATATTTCCAATGTCTTTAGTCCTGCGATCATACTTAGAGGATATCCAGAAAAAGTTCCACCCCCTATTAATACCTGATTCTTTACTTCAGGCTTAGATTGCTCAATAATATCTTTTCGACCACCTATAGCTCCTATTGGCATTCCACCACCGATGATTTTACCCATAGTAGTTAAATCAGGAATAATATTTGTTTCATTTTGGAATAATGAATAATTAAATCGATAACCCGTTATAATTTCGTCAAAAATAAGGATAATATCATATTTCTCAGTTTCTTCTCTCAATCTTTTCAAAAACTCTATTTCAACTGGGAAACCTCCACCTCCTCCCAGTACAGGTTCTAAAATTATAGCAGCTAAGTTATGTGAATTTTGTTTGATTAAATCAAATACTTTTTCATTATTAATTTCAAAAGTAATAATACCTGCTTTCTGTGCATTTGGAAGACCTGGAGGTCCTTCTCCTCCAAAAATCCCTCCTACATCGTAATATAAAGTATCATTTGCCCCATGCCAACCTAATTGAGCTTTTGCTATAAGTTGCCTTTTAGTGAAAGCGCGAGCTAATCGTGAAGCATACATTGTCGCTTCAGTGCCACTAGTACAAAATCTCATTTTTTCAATACCTTGATTGCCTTGAATAATTGTTTCGGCCAATTTTACTTGATATTCTGTATTTGTTCCAAAATGCCAACCATATGATAAGTATTCCTTTATAACCTTTTGAATTTCAGGAGGATTATGTCCTAAGATCATAGCAAAATGCCCATTCCAAAAATCGATATATCTATTGCCATCAATATCTGTAAGGTATGGCCCATTACTAGAACTAATAAAAATAGGAAAAGTGCCAATTAAAGGCAGTCCGAATGTTCTAATATTATGAGAAATCCCTCCAGGCAGTACTTTAAGTGCTCTTTCCCATAATTCCTTGGATTTAGGCCTATTATTCTGAAAAATTCTTATTTCTTCATTAAGATACATCTAGATTACCGAATTTTTTATATAGGTGTGATATATTATTTATTTTTTAAAAATTTAAATTACTTCCATTATCCATCAAATTAAGAATTTCAGATAAAGTTTTATTAAAGTTTAAATGTAACACAAATTAATGTTAATTTAGGGAAATGGTGCAAGAGAAAGAGGAAATTATCGATTTTTCTGGAGAGGGCTTCAATAAGCATTCAATACCATGTTTAGTTGGTTTGTTAATAATATTAATAATGACTTTAGTTAATGTCATATCATTAATTTTATTTCCTGGATCATTTATTAGTACATATATTAGTTTAGCTATTATTGGAACTTTTTTTGTGTATTACTCTTACCTTTTGACGAAAAATCCAGGAAAAATTAGAAAATTCTCAATTTCTTATCAAGAAATTGAAATAATACTACCTAATAAACCATATTTCAGAATTAATTGGAATGAATTTAGTGAATTAGAAGTTATTATAAAAGAGTTAAATTATAAACCCTTTCGCATGTATGAATTTCATTTTATAAATCAAGATTCTTATAAAAGTTTTTATTTAAGCGCATTTGACTTCCACAAAGAAAAATTAAATCAAATTTTATCTTTATTAAAAGATTATACCAAAAGGATGAAGAAAAAATATAAAAGTTTTAAAGAAACAAATATATCAGGAATATTTCTAAGAGAAGATTTTAAAATTTAAAAATGAGAAAATATTAGTCGATTTTAGCGCCACACGTGGGACAATTTTCAACTAGGGCTCCACAGGTTGCTCCACAAATTTTACATAGTTTTATGGTGGCAGTTGCTCTTTTTTTAGGTGGTTTCAAATTTGTTATTGAAACAGATTTGTCTTGCTGGTCATAAGAATGTGGTGCTTTTGCCATTGTTTCATTACTTGGTTTTGTAGTTCCTATAGTAATTTCTTGACCAAAAAAACCTCCTATTTTTACTTTTTTAATACCAGGAGGTTCTTGTTCTAGTTTTGGTACTGATTTATCAACAATTTCTTCCTCTGTTTCCTCCTTGATTTGTTCTTCTTCTATTTCATCAATTGTGGGTTTTTCAGAAAGGGGTTCTTGTAAATGGATTTCAGGTAATTCTTCTTCTAAATCTTCTTCATATATCATATTTACAAACTCTTCATCTAATTTCAATAGAGTTTCACATTGTAGACATCTGAAAATGTGGGGAAAACCAATATTTTTAGCAAGAGAATATTTTGCTGCACAACAGTTATGGTATTTAGCATTACAATTATAACATTTATGAATCTCATCAGAATGAGCTTCACAAATAGGACATAACTCTTGTTCACATACATCACATACTTCTTGATCTTCAGGAGATAGACTAATAAGATCGACTGCTAAATGTTCATAAAAGACTTTATCTTCGGTTAAAACCAGTTCAGGTTCCTCAACTTTAATAACTTTAAATTCCTTTTTGTTCTGAATTAAAGATCCTAAAATATTTAGTAAAAGTTTCTCATTTGGGCAATAAAATGTACCTCCATGAGTTTCGCTCGAAATTACTTTTAATTTAACATCATCTTCATAAAATTTATCGTCGCCTACTCGAATAATATCAATAAATGCGGAAAATTTCTTCGCTTTGATTAATAAATCATAAAGTGCGTTATAATAATCTTCAGATAATTTACTTGGAGTGTCTGAAATAATAATAACACGGTAATTTTTTCTTGCTTCGCGACTCTTTCGAAAAATATATGCGAGTATTTCATACAAACCATTTTCTAGGTAACTCTGTTCAACTTCTCTTGATTCCCAATTCTCATTTATTGTATTCAAAACTGATTCTGAATCTCTTAAATCGTAAACAGTAACTGGATTATCATCTTTTTGAAATAGTACAACCCCATAAGAAGTTAAAGCGTTGTATTTATCTTTTTCTTTAATAAAAGAACTAATAGCTCTCATTAAAGCCTTTTTCTTAATAAAATTAGATATTAAATCAATGAAAAATATAAATTCCTCTGAATTCACAGCTTCAGATCGTGGTAGCATTTTAGCATCAATGTTAAAACTTTAAGAAAATAATAACAGAAGTTTTATTTATTTTTATTGATAAATACAACAAGATTTGATCTTATTTATCATAGTTTATTTTTACTTTATTTTAAAGGATATATTAAAAAAGTATTAATAAGCTCAATTTTTTTTTGATTTATTTCATAATTTAGATCCGCAATTAGAACATATAATTTTTTGAGAATTATTTTGTGTTCCGCATTGAGGACAAATAATAAAACTAGGCTTCTTCCTGCTTTTTTCATTTAATAAAGAAAGAGGTCCTTTTGATGTTATTTCCTTTGTTTCTTGAACTGTATTATTTGATTTAAAAGCTGTATGTGTAGTTCTCTCATACACAATTTTATCTTCAATTTTCTTAATTTTATAAACTTTTCCGAAGAACCCTCCTATTCTTATAGTTCTTACTGGTTCTTCTTTAGGAGAATGAATGTTATTAGCTGTTGTCAATGATTCTATTATTTCACTTTTTTCTTGCTCTAAGCCAGAGGTGTGTGATGATAATGTTTTTAATTTAGGCTGTTCTTCTTGGATATCTTTTAATTTTACTTCTTCCAAGTATTCTTTTACAGTAATAACTTCTACTTCACCAGAAACCTCAATAATCTCATCTTCATCAATTTTTAGGAGTATATCACATTCTTTATTTGGGCAACGAAAAATATTTGGAATACCAATATTATGATTAATCACATAATTGGTAACACAGCAATTATGAAAACCAGAATTACAATCCTCACAAATTACAGGTATATCATAAATATCTGTACATACAGGACAGATTTCTTCTTTACAAAAATAACACACAAGTCTTTCCACATTATCTGGCTTCTTTAAAGGTTTTGCCAAATGATTGTAAAAAGCATAATCTTCCTTACTAATTTTAATACGTTCAGGTTTGTCTATAAAAGTGGGCACAAATTGTTTTGTTTTTACTAATTTCTTAATTATTTCAGAAAATTCCTTTCTATCCTTGATATAAAATATACTTCCTTTTGTATCAGCCGCTAACAAATTTAATTTTACATCATCACTAAAAAATCGTTCATTTATACCGGAAACTCTTACAATATCTATAAAAGTTGGGAAATTTTTAATTTTAGATACCAGATTAAATAGTGCGTCTTGATAATCCCCGGATAAATCAGAAGGAGTGTCTGTAATAATAATAATTCTATTAAATTTGGACTTTTTTCTCACCGTTTCAGCTATGTAGGAGAAAATGTAAAATAATCCATTTTCAAAATAACTTTGTTCTTTTGGGCGTGTTTTCCAATTCTCTTCAATTGATTTTGCAATGATTTCAGAATCCTTTTTATCATTAATAAAGATTGGATTTCCTTCCTCTTGAAATATCAGAAGAGAATAATGTCCTTTTATATTTATTTTGTTTTTTTCCTCAATGTAATATTTAATTGATTTTATGATTTCCTTTTTCTTTAAAAAGTCTTTTGTTAAATCCAAATAAAAATAGGTATCTTCAGTCATTTCTTTCACATAAGTTTAATAAAGGTCAAAAAGTATCTCAAGTATTATTAATAATTTTAATGATGAAACCTCCTTAAATATTTTTTAGAAAAGAAACAGATATAATATATATAAATAAAAAAACATATGAGTTATAACTTCAAATCAATTAGTTAAAAATTATGTGAAACAAGTTGGTGATGTATGAATGGATGACTTTTTAAGAAAATTACAAATATCTGAATATGCAATAAAGATTTATCTTGAAGCTTTAGGTAAATTTTCACATTCATATTATGAGTTATATAGTATTATTCCTAACGCAACTATAGAACAATTTAATTATTGGTTAAAAGAACTTATAGAAGCAGGTTTGTTAGTCCAATTATCTTCCGAAAAAAATGATATGATAGTGAATTACTCTGTTCTACCTCCAATCCTCCCAATTTTAAATTATTATGAAAATATTACGTCTAATTTGCCAAACATTAAAAATTCAATTCAAGAATTATTAATAAATTCAATAAACAGAGTATTTCAAGAGAATAAGGGTATTGAATTAGATACAGTTCTAAAAGTCTTTCAAGAAGTTAAAAAAGATATTGATGAGGATTCAATCATCCAAAAACAAGAAGTGGAAGATATCGTTGAAGGAATGGAAGAATTAAAGGACATCAAAAAAAAAGTCTCTGATCTACATCAGGAGATTAAAAGCATTACTCAAACAAAATTTGCTAATTTGCTAAAGACTATAAATACAACTAAAACAACTTTAATTGAGAATGTAAAGAAAAAAGAAATGATATCTCTTATCGAAGATTTGTTTAAAAAGAATATAGATGAGATGGTCTCAGATTTCACAAATAATTTAGTTGAACAAATTGAAAAAAAATTTGATATGATCTCTAAACCAATAGAAAAAATAACAGATCTAATATTTCAATATAGAAATGATTTTAAAATGCTTCTGTTAAATATGTTAACTAATTTTGAAACTAATATGAACAAAATCTATGACATACTTAAGGAAAATAATGACAATCTTTCTAGTGCTGTTGGTAATATTGAGAATGAAATCATTGGAACTTTAAATGCGGTTCTCCAAAATTCTATTAGTCAAGTTTCAAATCTAAATAAACCGATTGAAAATGTGATGAAAAGCTATCTTCAAGAAATAAGTGAACCTAAAAAAGGAATATCTAATAATATATGGATAATAAGTAGTGTAACGAGAATTAATGAAGCAATTCAAGATCTTATATTGAATTCTAAAGAAACATTAACAATTATAATTCCTCATATTGAAAACCATATAGCATTTGAGCAATTTGGTACAATTTCGAGTAATTTGAAAATAAAAATAACATCATCAGAAGCACATACGAATAGTATTGTAAAAAATTTTAAGAATATTGCAAATATAATATACAGAACTTACCAGAATGAAAATTTAATAATTTTAAATGGAGACAATGGCCATATCTTTTTAGGAATAATTCAAGAGTCAAAAGACCCATTAAATAATTTTATTGGAATTGGAAGTAATTTCAAACCTCTAATTGAGCTATTTAATCCGCTAATTAATTATATTTGGGAAAAATCTTATCCAGACACCTTTCATACTACTCAAGTAATAAAACCTCAATATACAACACCAATTAAAACACTAACTACTGCTAAACCCATAATTAAAATGAAATTGCAATCAGAAAAATTGGAAAAAAAACCAAGAACATTAGAAATAAAAAAAAAGAAATCATCAGTTGAAGTCCCAAGTTCAATACAAGAAATTCCAAAAGATGATAGGAGAGTTTTAAAGAGTCAAGCGAAAGAATCTAGAACATCAATTCCTCCAAAACCTCAAATAACAGATTTAAAACAAAAATTAAAAGAAAAAGTAGAGTTTGTTGCAGAAGCATTACCTGAAGTGGATGATAAAATTGCAATAGAGATTAAAAATGCTTTTAATACTTTAGTTCTTAAATTGAACAACCTGAAAGGGGATGATTTTGGTAAAGAACTACAACATATCGCTGATCTGATATTAGAGAAGAAGGGATTTTCAGTAACATTGCATAAAATAAGGAGTTTAATAAATAGATATAAAGAGAAGCTTACTTTATTAGATGAAAATGATAAAAGAGATATACTAGAAAATATAGAAAATTGGAAAAAGAGATTGTTTTAAATAAATTTGATTACTTAGAATAAAAATCTATATTAAACAGTAGTTTTTATTGTGTTCTTAGTTTTTTGATAAAGCACAAAACCCCTAATTATAAAAGACATCAATAAAAAGAAAAATCCTAAAAAGATAACCGAAGTAATCATTGATGTCAAAAAATTAGGAGAACTTATACCAATTATACCAAAAGTAGGGCAAAGTGGAGTAACTACAAGAAAGAGAATATAAGTTCCTTTATCTTTAGCTCCAAATCGAAGATAAGTAGTGATATTAAACCAACTAATTAAAATCATCACGAATGGAATTATAAATGAAGAAATCATCAAAAAATTACCTGTAGCCATATAATAAAAATAATTAGTATAAAAATAAGTGATTAATAATAACGCACTCACTGGAGTTGGTAATCCAGTATAACCTAAGCTCTCTATAATATTAAATCGTGCTAATCTGAGCATAGCTCCTATAGCAAAACAAACTGCTCCAATTACAATTAAAATATCAAAAAGAGTCTCTGTTTTGAAAGATAAATAAGTTAAAATTGCAGGGGTTATTCCAAATGTTAAAGAATCACTTAAAGAATCTAATTCTCTGCCCATTTCATTTACAGTTTTAGTCTTACGAGCGATATAACCATCTATCATATCAGTCCCTATAGATACTGATATTAGAAAAAATCCAAATGAAAAAAATTCAACACTTCCAAAAAAAGCACATATTAGAGCTATAATTCCGAGAGTAGTTCCAATTAAAGTTATATAATCTTTCAACTTCAATAATTTTGGAATTTTAGTTTCAACAGTATCGGACATTCTTTTTGCCTATTTATTTTATATTAATAATAATTAAACTATAATCAATTAAAATATTTTCATGAAAATATAATTATTAGGATATTCACACGAAACTTTATAAAATTACATAACCATTCATTTCATAAAATAGTATAAAAAACGAGAAAAAAATGCCGTATTGTCCGGAATGTGGAGAAGAAATAAAGGATTTATCTCAAAATTTTTGTGAAAAATGTGGATTTCAAATACCTTCAAGCTTAAGATCAAAAGAAGGCAGTTCCTCACCAACAGTACGAAGTGCAACAGTAGCTAGTAAAAAAAGCCATGATCACCCCGGAGGATTATTCGATATTAACCGAAATTATTATATTCTAAAAGAAAAATATTGGGATTGGGGTTCTGGTGACATTTTCGATGAAAATAACCAAATTATAGGTAGAATGAAAAGAATTATATTTAGTATCCGTCGAAGAGTAGAGCTACAAGAAGTTGATGGTACTATAGTAGCTACAATCCATGCTAAGATAGTCTCTGCTCGTGGAGCTCAAGATTTAAAAGATCCAGAAGGAAACTTAATAGCAAGAATTAAAAAAAAGATATTAACATTGTTTAAAAATAAATTCTTTTTAGAAGCGCCTGATGGAACAAGATGGTATGAAGCTATTGGTGATTTCTTTGGATTTAGCTTTAAAGTGTATGATATAACAACTGGAAAAGCTGTAGCAGAAATTGAAAAGGCAGATAAATGGAGAGATCTGTTTCTTGGAGGATTATTAGATTTTAAAGATACGTACGCTTTAAGAATACTAGATAATGAAACTGATCGTCGAATTCTTGTAGGTTTTGTACTTTCAATTGATAATGTTCTTCATGATTCTCCTCATGGAGTTATAGGTGGGTGGGTTCACTGATTTTTAAGTCAGAAAGACTTTAAAAAACCTTAAAGATGAAACTTATCAGAGAATTATATTAGGATTTATTCCCTCAGCTGATAATATTTTTCATGAGTATTTATAAATCCTACATTTTTTTTGCAATTTTATAAAATTCTAATATTAAAAAATAACTTGTTGATATTTAAAAAAAAAAATTTAAAATAATCTAATTTATATTGTTTTTAAAAGAAGTAATTTTAAAAAGAAATTTCAGATATTTATTAAGAACTATTTATTATAGATGTAAGATATTGGAATATCTCTGAATATTTACATTGCTGAATGAAAATGACTGAAATCGAAACTTTTATGGTTTTTGAATTAGATGATTCTGGAGAAAGAATTAAATTAGATATAAATGAAGATCAACTTCAAGAAAGTCTTCTTCCAGAACAAGTTTTAGTAATAATCAGAGAAGATTTACGTAGAATTTTCATCTGGAAAGGACCAAAATCATCTGTTCGAAAAAGATTTATAAGTTCAAGAGTAGCTTCAGCTCTTCAAGAAGAGTTGATGAATGATTCGAGATACCATCGTTGTAAAATTGTTTCTGTAGATGCTGGAGATGAACCAACAGAATTCTTAAATGCTTTTAGCATAGAATCAATGAAAGTCACTGAACGTCTGGAAGACATGCATTATATTAGAAATATTGAACGAGAAGGAGGGATTCAAGCAACTATTACTGATGTTGTTCCAAAAACAATTGAAACAGAAGAAGAATATTTCTCACCGGCATTACAAGATACTAATAGTAAAGTAGTAGCTTCATCTTATGTCCGGAGCAAATCTCTACCAAAAGCTAGTAGAGCAATATTAGAGCGATCCCCCATAAGCAAGACAAGAGAACTTTCTGAGGAACAAACACGAATTATAAAAGAAAAAATTTTGAAAACAGGTATTTCCAATGAATACAAAAGATTAAACCTTATTTTAGGACATATACTTTATGCTGCTGTGTCTAAGTCTGCTAAAGTATTTGGAAAAGATGTGGAGGAGACTGAATGGGAACCGGTAAAAAAAGTTCCCAAAGATATTATTGAATTAGAAAATTCTTTATTGAGAGTCTATTTTAATGAAGAAAGGGGAATTGTGGAAGCTGTAGAAGTATTAGAAAAGCAAACAAACCAAACCAAAATATCATCGAAACAAGAAACCTCAGTTACTCCTGCAAAAGAAGTGGATCTTACTCAAGAAGTAATAGATTTTAATTCAATGACAGTGAAAGATCTTAAAGTTTATGCTGAAGAGAAAAAAATAGAATTAAATTCTAGTTTGAGGAAAGCAGAAATAATAGAAATTTTAGAAAAATCTGAAGAAAAAAAATCAAGACGAAAATTACCTGATATTCCAAAATCAAATTAAGTTTATTCAGTAGTATCTTCTGGTGTAGAATTATCTTCTTGAATCCCCCTACTTTCTGGTTTTCCCTTCTCCATTTCTTTCGATTTTATTTTCTTTTTAATCTTTTTTAATCCTTCAATAGCTTCTTTCCGGACAATTGCGCTCTCATCTTTAAGTGCTTTTGTCAGTGCATCTAAACTATATGAATGATGTATATCTCCCAACTCGTCTGCTGCTTCTTTTCTTACATTCTCATCTGGATCATTTAATAA
>Ga0209427_10007429_pt1 | contig 12415 bp, 9 predicted proteins | sample DeeMarSWOR136_30_FD_187465 | JGI IMG/M metagenome (GOLD analysis project Ga0209427, IMG submission 187465) | Marine sediment microbial communities from White Oak River estuary, North Carolina - WOR-1-36_30 (SPAdes) (version 2) | ecosystem: Environmental > Aquatic > Marine > Intertidal zone >... | reverse complement strand
TGTCCTGACAACAAGGTAGTCAGCACCCACCTCTTCAAAATCTTGCTTCATATGCCCCAGAGATTCTTCCCAGTCGTAATAGTTCACCGCGACCTTGACCCCTTCTCCGGCCAGGGCAAGTCCGATGCCTTTCCCAATACCCTTGATGGCACCCAGTACCAGTGCCACTTTTCCTTTGAGTTCCATCAAGATCCTCCCCAAGTCCTAACCACGGTAAGCTTGATTCAAATCTCTGAGAAAGAAATCACGAAAACACGCCTCTTCTCAAGGCGAACGCCGCAACGTACGAAAACACGAAATCAGATCAGGAAATCTAAATGACAAATCGGGCTTCGTCATAATTTTGGCCATCCACACATTTCGTAGGTTGGGTTGAGTCCGTTTACCAATGATGTTAGGTTTCGTGCCTCAACCCAACCTACAAGGTGATCCGGCTACGGCGGACTTCCCTCGAAAACAGAAAGGCGAAACCCAACATAATGGCCTTGGAATTCGTCATTTCCCCCGTTCAATCTTTGTCTCTTTCGTGGTTTCGTCTTTTCGTGCTTTCGTGATTATGTCTTGCGTCTCTTATGTCTCCAAACAACTTATCCTTGATCCACTGAATACCAAACCGCATCAAGGCTACGTCATCTGCTTCCAGGGATTCAATCACTTCCTGTTCAAGAGAATGGGCTTCCCAAAGCCTTTTTTCAAAAACAAGGTCTCTGAATCTGTCAAGATCATAACAGGCCAGATAAAACAATTCGTTTTCCTCATGAGTCAGCCTTTTTCTACCACTTCTGTTTTTCAAGGATATGATGTCCATCAACAGGTCATTCATCTCATCGTACAGGCTAACGCCCTGGCTTTTTTTCCACGCCGCGACTGTCCATTCCTTCGATTCATTGAAACCGAGACAGTGCGGCTCCTTGATCACTATGTGGAATTCCTTGCAGGTGTGATGATTCGGCCTTCTATGTACAATGCGAGCAAGGGGGTAGATGCGGCAAGAGCCGGGTCTATCCGGGTAGACCGCACAGCCTGCTTTGCTAACAAAGGGACAGCTCAGGTTTTCGTGCTTCAGCATTCTCAGAGTGACTACCGGCAAACCAGACCCAGGGCCTATGTGATGCGTGGTGTAGCGTTTCAGGAACTCTCCGGATGAGACATTCAATCCCTTTGCCTTTTTGAGACGTAGGATATCATACGGGGTCAAGAATTGATTTAGGTCGGCGCAGCAGCGATTAAAACACTCGATGCCCGGGTGGCAGGAAAATTGGAAGGTGTCGTCTAAGGCAAGCTTGTGGAAATTTCTCATTCCAATTTTTGTTTACCATTTCAGGAGGTATGAAGTCAACACCCTCACCGATACCCTCAATGCTGTTGAATTAATGACGTCCTGTCCAGATTCCTCGCCCACTGTGTTCCAGGGAAAGGGTCCGGGCGGGGGTAAACCCCCTGGCCCAGACCGGGGGTTGCCACCTGGTGAGAGTCTCAAAGTCTTGTCGCGCCAGGGCGGGCTTTATGCACGCCCGAAAAGGTTGCCTTAATTCAACATATAGCCATACTATATAGTGTACTGTTCCATCATTATCTAGCACAACATGTTGTGGGCGTCGCGTCTCAAGACATTGTTGCTCGACGGGCCCTAAACGTGCACCCAAAAAGGCTTGACAAGTTAGGCGTATGATGGTAGACGGAGACGTTCAAAGCTAGAGCCTTTTAGAGTCTTTAATGCCGTAAATTTCTTTGTGAAATGTCTCAAATTGCTTCACGTTAGGCGGTATCTTTTACAATACTTGATGACTACCCAGGAGCGCTTAGGATTTAGGAGGTGCTTAACAACTGAGCGGCGGTTTTTCTTGTCTCGCAGGTTGGTAACATTCCCCTTTTTGGGAACCTGAACGGGTACAGGCAATAACATTGTGAAAGGAGTAACTTAATAAAATCGCTGCACGGTTTTATTATAAACTGAGGGGCTTCGCCCCGGTTACCCCAATACTCCATGTCAATGGGTCGTAAAGTTTCTAAGACATCATAGGAGGCTTTAAAGGGGCCGAGCAAACTTAGCTGAAAGGGGGGATGTAATAGCTGGTGCTTATTGAACGGGAGATCCCGAGCCACACGGTGACATGTTGTATGGATCCTCCCGGAAACCATCAAAAAAAAACGATTCAGGAGGTAAATCAATGCCAAGCTTTGTCATTCAAGAAAAATGTGATGGCTGTAAAGGTGGTGAGAAGACAGCCTGCATGTACATCTGTCCCAATGACCTGATGGTCCTGGACGCAACAGCCATGAAGGCGTACAACCAGGAGCCGGATCAGTGCTGGGAGTGCTTTTCGTGCGTGAAGATCTGCCCTACCCAGGCAATTGAGGTGAGGGGATATTCTGATTTTGTTCCCTTGGGCTCCAGTGTTATGCCCATGAGAGGCACCGAGGATGTCATGTGGACCTGTAAGTTCAGAAACGGCTTGATCAAACGCTTCAAGTTCCCCATCCGGACCACGCCGGAAGGTGCGGCCAATGAATACCCGGATCTGGTAGGTAAGGATCTTGACAGCCAACTGCTCTCTACTGAGGAAGCCGACGGCAAGACCATGCCCACGCCTTAAATCTAGAGGGCCTGTCAGGAAAGGTTTGATCAAGCAAAGAACTGACTCATTAGAAGGAGGATGAAGATATGGCAATACCAAGCAAACCGGCGGGAGAGCTTCTCGCGGTAAGAGATCCAGAGGTTGAAGAAAGAGAAGTCGATATTTTGATTGTGGGCGGCGGTATGGCTGCCTGTGGTGCTGCCTTTGAAGTCAAGAAATGGGCGCCCGACAAGAAGATCCTTCTGGTTGACAAGGCGGCCTTAGAGAGAAGCGGTGCGGTGGCCCAGGGGCTTTCGGCCATCAATACCTATATTGGCGAAAACTCGCCCGAAGACTACGCCAAGATGGTCCGAAATGACCTTATGGGCATTACACGCGATGACCTCTGCTACGATCTGGGCCGGCACGTGGACGACTCCGTCCATCTCTTTGAAGAGTGGGGGTTGCCGATCTGGAAGAAGAGTGCAGAGGGCAAGACCCTGGACGGCGCGAAGGGCCAGGAGATGGGCACCCTGAAGGAAGGGGCCACGCCTGTTCGCACCGGCAAATGGCAGATCATGATCAACGGCGAATCTTACAAGTGCATCGTGGCAGAAGCTGCCAAGAAGGCGCTGGGTGAAGAGAACATTCTGGAGAGGGTTTTCATAGTAAAGCTCCTCCTGGATGCCAACAAGGAGAACACCATTGCAGGCGCTGTGGGCTTTAGCGTGCGCGAGAACAAGGTGTATATCATCAAGTGCAAGACCATGCAAGTTGCCTGCGGCGGTGCTGTGAACGTTTACATGCCTCGCGCCCAAGGTGAGGGCAAGGGTCGTGCCTGGTATCCTGTCTGGAATTCAGGCTCCACTTACACCCTGTGTATGCAGGTCGGTGCCGAGCTGACCATGTTTGAAAACCGCTTCTGCCCAGCTCGCTTCAAGGACGGCTATGGTCCGGTGGGTGCGTGGTACCTGCTCTTCAAGGCGAAGGCACACAACGGGTTGGGTGAAAACTATGTAGCCAGTGATTTTGCGAAGGCAGAGCTGGAAAAATATGCACCTTACGGGCTTGCTGCTGTGACCCCCACCTGTCTCAGGAACCACCTCATGCTGGCGGAGATGAAAGAGGGCCGTGGCCCGATCATCATGGATACTGTTACTGCCTTGGCCGAGCTTGCCAAGACCATGGACAAGAAAGAGCTCAAGCACCTCGAATCTGAGGCGTGGGAGGACTTCCTTGACATGACCTGTGGGCAGGCCAATCTGTGGTGTGCAACAGACACCGAGCCTGAAAAGAAGAACTCCGAAATCATGCCCTGCGAGCCGTATTTGCTAGGTTCTCATTCCGGCTGCTGCGGCATATGGGTGAGCGGACCCGATGAAGACTGGGTACCCGATTCTTACAAGTGGGGTTATAACCGCATGACCACGGTCAACGGGCTCTTTACGTCAGGCGACGGCGTGGGTGCCTCCGGGCACAAGTTCTCCTCGGGCTCCCATGCTGAGGGCCGCATTGCCGTGAAGGCCCAGTGCAGGTATTTGCGCGACCATGCGGACTTTACGCCCACGCTCAAGGCATCCACACAGGAGCTGGTGGATGAAATCTACCAACCGGTCAGGCTGTTCCTTGACAACTATGAGTACACCACAGCGAATGACATCAACCCCAATTACCTGAAGCCTGGCGGTTTTGCCATGCGCCTGATGAAGGCCACCAACGAGTATGGCGCCGGTTGGGCCACATACTATCAGACCAGCGGCAAGAACCTAGAGATCCTCATGGATATGTTCAAGGTGATGCATGAGGATTCTTATAAACTGGGCGCTGGTGACCTGCATGAGCTCCTGCGGTGCTGGGAGATGAGACACCGGCTGTGGACCGTGGAGGCCCATTGCCGGCACATCCAGTTCAGGGAGGAGTCCCGCTATCCGGGCTTCTACTACAGGGCAGACTTTCCAGGACAAAATGACGCGGAATGGTTTTGCTTTACGAACTCCAAGTATGACCCGGCAACCGGAGAGTGGACTTGCCTTAAGAGGGACCACATTAAGATCTTTCCGGACTAGGAGTCAGCACCCTTGTGATGGGATAATATCGTGAAACTCCAGGCGCCGTTCAGGCGGCGCCTGGAGATTTTTTTAAATTCAACCAGGCGACAAGAAGCTTTGAGGGGTCAGGCCTTAACATTTGACACATTCAAACGCCGCTTAGCGCAAGTTAGGCTTAGTTTAACCGTTGTGTTAAATGTCAAGACCTGGCCCCTACTGACGTGACGGAGGAATAGCATGACAGAAGAACAAAGAGCTGAAGATTCCAATAAGGGTAGCATCCTGGTTGTGGGAGGGGGTATTAGCGGGTTGACGGCAACCCTTGAAGCGGCTGAAGTGGGCTATGAGGTTGTTCTTGTAGAAAGCAATCCTTCCCTGGGCGGCAGAGTCGCTCAGTTGAAGCACTACTTTCCCAAGCTATGTCCTCCGGCGTGCGGCCTTGAGATCAATTTCAGAAGGATCAAGGATAATCCCAGGATCACTTTCTATACCCTGGCGGAGGTCCAGAGCATTTCAGGGGGTCCTGGACATTATAACGTGACTGTAAAAATCAGTCCCCGCTATGTAAACGAAAAGTGCACCTGTTGCGACGAGTGCGCTAAAGTTTGCATGGCAAAGCTCCCAGATGAATTCAATTTCAATATGGGGACCATGAAAGGGGCCTATCTACCCCATGAGATGGCCTTTCCCATGCGCTACGTCATCTCTCCCAAGATTATCGGCACAGACGACGCAAAGCGGGCTGTTGAAGCCTGCAAGTACGACGCGATTGACCTAAATATGCAGCCCCGGACGGTTAACTTGAATGTCGGTGCCATCATCTGGGCGACAGGCTGGAAGCCCTACGATGCTACAAAGATAGATAACCTTGGGATCGAATACCAGAATGTCATTACCAACATGATGATGGAGCGCCTTGCCTCACTCAACGGCCCTACCGGCGGGAGGGTCGTGCGCCCCTCGGATAACAAGAAGATTTCAAAGATCGCCTTTGTTCAATGCGCAGGCTCAAGAGACGAGAATCATCTGCCTTACTGTTCCTACATCTGCTGCATGGCCTCGTTGAAACAGGCCACCTATGTGAGGGAGCAATACCCTGAGGCCCAGATTTATGTATTCTACATTGACATCAGGGCACCCGGGTTCCGTTACGAAAAATTTTACAAGAAGATCAAAGACGATGAGAACATCTTCCTGATTAAAGGCAAAGTGGCCGAAGTCCTGGAAGATCCCGACACGAATGACATCACGGTGGTGGCAGAAAATGCTGTAACCGGCGAAAAGGTCCAAGAGACGGTTGACATGGCTGTGCTGGCCACGGGTATGGTCCCCAACACAGCGGACACCAAGTTGCCGGGTGACGTCAAGTGCGACCCGGATGGCTTCGTAGTTTCTGACCTTGACGGAGGGGGAATGTTTGCCACCGGTTGTGCGGTGAAGCCATTGGATGTGATCTCATCCAATCAACATGCCACTGGTATGGCCCTTAAGGCGATTCAAACTTTGGTGAGCAGCTAGGAGGTAACCAAATGGAGAAGAAGTTAGGCGTATATATCTGCACAGGTTGCGGGATCGGAGAGGCCCTCGATATAGAGGCACTGGAAAAAAAGGTTCCCCCAAAAATTAAGGTTCGCAAGACCCATCCCATCATGTGCTCCCCGGAAGGTGTTGAGCTCATCAAGCAGGACATCGAGAGCGAAGGGGTGAACACGGTAGTGATCGCCGCCTGTTCCAGGCGTGTGCTCTACGACGTCTTTGATTTTAGTCCGGCCATTACACAAAGGGTCAATCTCAGAGAAGGCGTGGTCTGGAGCCACAAACCCCAAGAGGAAGGGGAAGTGGATGAGTTCATTCAGGAGATGGCTCAGGACTATCTTCGCATGGGCATGGCTGAGGCCGAGAAGATACTCCCAGCCGAGCCTTACCAGCTGGAGGAGCCTATCAATAAGCGGATCTTAGTGCTGGGAGGTGGCGTCACCGGTCTGAGTGCGGCCTTGGAGGCGGCCAAGGCCGGTTATGAAGCTGTAGTCATTGAAAAGGAAACCGAAGTTGGGGGGTTTGCGGCCAAACTTCGTAAACAGACGCCGTGGGCCTATCCGTATGAGGATCTACAAGAGCCTGTCATTCAACAGATTATCAGAGAGGCCGAAGCCCATCCAAAGATTGACATACGCACAGGCACAGAGGTTGCGCGCATTGCGGGACAACCGGGACTTTATGGTGTCACCCTTAAGCCTGCCGGGACCAAGAGCATGTGGGATGTTATGTCCAAAGAGCAGGAGGAAGCAGTACTTGCGAAATTGGTGGAAGAGGGCCAAGCGCCGGGATCCAGGGAACCGACTCCCGATTCTCCCGCTACGATTCTCCGCACCAACCCTGATGCAGAGAAGTTCGGGGCAGTGGTCCTGGCCACCGGCTGGAGGCCATGGGAGCTAAAGGAAGAGACTGAAGAAGCTCCGGAGGCTGCTGAGGCTGAGGGCGAAGAGGCCAAAAAGGAAGAGGCCAAAGAGGCGGAAGGGGAAGAGCCCAAAGTGGAAGAGCCTAGTTATGAGCATCTTGGCTTTGGGAAGTTCCCGGATGTCATCACTAACGTGGCCTTGGAAGAGATGGCGGGCCAGGGCAAGATTTTGCGCCCATCTACTGGAAGACCCGCCACCAGCGTAGCCTTTGTCCAGTCTCCCGGCCCGGGAACCGACGCAGACTTCCCTTATGCCGCGGCCATTACCAGCATGGTTGCCTTGAAACAGGCCAAATATGTCAGAGAAGACGGCGGCCCGGATGCCAAGGCATATATTTTCTACCAGCACATGCGTACACTTGGACAGAACGAGTACTTTTATAAGAGCGCCCAGCAAGACGAAGGGATCTTTCTGACCAAGGGGGATGTGGTGAGCGTGTCTGAAAATGGCGACGATTCCCTTGTCCTGGAGGCCAAGGACACCCTTCTTGGTGAGAATATCAAGGTGAACGTGGATATGGTGGTGCTGGCTACGGGTATGGTGCCCACCACAAAGGACGATCCGGTCATGAACCTGGCGTATCGCCAGGGACGTGGTTTTCGTGATCTAGATCTTTTTGACGGATATCCAGATTCGAATTTTATTTGTTTTCCCTATGAAACTCGGAGGACGGGTATCTATGCCGCGGGGTGCGGACGCAGGGCCATGAGCATCCAGGAGTGCCGGATAGATGCGGCAGGCGCGGCCCTCAAGGCGATACAGTGCATCGAATCCGCCAATCGAGGCGTATCCGTTCACCCCAGGTCAGGGGATATGACATTCCCTGATTTCTTTTTCCAGAGGTGTACCCAGTGTAAACGATGCACAGAAGAATGTCCCTTCGGGGCCCTGGATGACGATGAAAAGGGAACACCCCTTCCCAACCCGACCCGCTGCCGAAGGTGCGGCACCTGCATGGGGGCCTGTCCGGAGCGTATTATTGGGTTTGCAGATTACAACATTGACTCTGTTGGTTCCGCGGTCAAGGCCATGGAGGTTCCCGAGGAGGAGGAAAAACCGAGGGTTCTCATTCTGGCCTGCGAGAATGATGCCTACCCGGCCCTTGATATGGCTGCGCTCAAGGGACTGACGTATTCGCCCTTTGTAAGGATAATTCCTGTACGGTGTCTCGGGTCGGTCAATGTGGTCTGGATCAAGGATGCCCTTTCCAAGGGAGTCGACGGGATCATGGCGATCGGCTGCAAGTATGGCGATGACTATCAATGTCACTTTGCCAAGGGGAGCGAACTGCTGAATATCCGTATGGACAAGATCGGCGAGGCCTTGGTGAGCCTGGCCCTTGAAAAAGAGCGTGTGCAGCAGGTCCAGATCGCAATTGATGAATATGACAAGATTCCCGGTATCATCAGCGAGTTCATGGCGATAATAGAGGAAGTCGGTCCCAACCCCTTTAAGGGTTTTTAGTAAGGTAATTGGAGCGATTAAACACAACGAAGCAATGAACAGAAGAATCAGGCGGTAAACGGCATGAGGAGGTATGAAAATGGCAAATAGCTACTGGGTGGAACCGGACCTCAAATTTGTCAAACAGCTTCGAACATTGGGTGGAGAAACGCTCAAGAAGTGCTTCCAGTGCGCGACATGCACGGTAGTGTGTCCCATCTCCCCGGACGAAAAACCCTTTCCAAGAAAGGAAATGATCGCAGCCCAATGGGGGTTGAAGGACAAACTGGTCGGCAACATGGATGTTTGGCTGTGCCATCAGTGTAATGATTGCTCGACTTACTGTCCGAGGGGGGCAAGGCCCGGGGATGTCCTGAATGCTGTGAGAAGTTACAGTATTCAGAAATATGCCTGGCCAAAGTGGCTGGGCAAGATTGTGCCAGACGGCAGATTCTGGTGGCTGCTTTTGGCCATACCGGTAGCCATTTTCCTTTTTGTCCTTTGGGTAACCGGCCATTTGCACATACCACAGGGTGAGATCGAATTTGCCAAGTTCTTTCCAACCCTGCTAGTGGACATCATTTTTGTCCCCCTGGCGACTGCCTGGATTCCACTGGTATTCGGAATCGGCATTTACAGGTTCATGACCGACATCCACAAGAATGCCGTTGCAGACGGAAAAGCTAAACGTAAGGACCTCAATGTCCCCGATTTTCTTAAGAGCATACTTTGTACGATTCCCACTATTTTGAGGCACAGCAAGTTTTCCCAGTGTACCGAAAACAAAGATCGGTATCTTGCTCATATCCTCGTGCTCTTTTCGTTTGTCGGGCTTTTTGTCGTCACAAACCTCTTCTTTGTGGCCTTGTATATCCTACAGGTTCCCGGGCCCTATTCAATGGCTAATCCTGTAAAGATCCTGGCAAATGTCAGTGGTATTGCCCTCCTTGTGGGGGCCATACTGATGATTTCCAACCGGCTCAAAGACAGAGGGCCCAATGTGGGAAAAGGAAGCTACTTTGACTGGTCTCTGATTGTGCTGGTCCTTGGATTGGCCGCCACCGGGTTGCTGTCTCAGTATACGAGATTGGTCCATTTACCTGTTATTGCCTATCCCATGTATTTTGCCCACTTGGTCCTGGTATTCTGTCTATTTGCCTATTTGCCATTCTCCAAGCTTGCCCATTTGGTATACCGAACACTGGCCATGGCCTACTCACGGTATTCCGAGAGGGAACCGTGTGACTAGGATTTTGGATTTTAGATTTTGGATTGCGGAATGACTTAACTTAAGTAAGATATGAACTATAGATGGCGCCCCTTGAGCCGGCCCGGAAGCCAGCTCAAGGGGCTATTTTTTTGGCTATTAGAGGGTTTAATAAACGGGTTTGCAACGAGTGATGTTATTGCGAGCGGAGCGAAGCAATCCCCAATCAATAAAGAGATCACTTCACTTCGTTCGTGACGACCCTTCGGATCGGATTGCCTCGTCGCTTCGCTCCTCGCAATGACAGAATAATGTAAGGCTCTTAGCGAAAAGATCTACCAGGCAGGGCCTCAAACACAAAAACAAAAAGGGAGAGACATGAACAATGTCTCTCCCTTTTGTTGTTAAACACCTAAGAGGGCTAATAGGCGCTCAGTAACTTATAGTTCCGGATGAGGCAGAAATTCTTTCTCCTTTGCAGCCGCCTCCTTTATCTCAGCTACCCGGCCCAAAACCCCATCTATGGCCTCTGTGCCAAGGGACTTTGTCTTGGCTATCTCTTCAAAGAGCACCCTGTTAAATGCTATAGGTACGTCCGTAATAAAGCCTCTTGAATCTACCCTGGCAGTGTCAAACGCATCCATGACTTCTTTGGCCTTAGTGTCATCCATTTCCAGAATAAAGCAAGACAACTGCCCTCCAAACATCGACTCTATCTTGCCCTCAAGGTCACTTCCCTTGATTGCTCCTATCCTTTTGTCATCCAATAGCACTGCTATGGACTTAGCCATATCACACCTCCTAATTAGATATCCATATCAGGTAAATCGACTTCAAGCCTCTCTTCCTTTTCTTTCACATACCGCGGATTGCAGAAGGGATAACCAAATTCCTTCCACCACTTAACAATCACTTTGTATACCTCAGGCCTGAATATAACCTTAGGTGGGAAGAGGCCTTCTGCCACCATGCCCCTGACAAAACTCCCGCTGAATTTCTGTTTTTCTTTGTCATGACCACAGCATTCACTGTATGCGATCTCGTTACACACAGGACAATACCAGAATTCTTTCATATTCTGAGGCCTGATCTGTAAGCCATACGGCACATCATTGATAGAGGCAGGAAAACCAAAACTGGGTATTCCCTTGCTCCAAAGTGTCTGTGTGGCATACATATCATAATATTCACCCACAGCCGCATGGTCTCTTCCGAACATGTGGTGCGTGCAACCCATGTTCTGCCTGATGATGCCATGTAATATGGATTCAAGAGGATTTCCGTACCTCATGTCCCACAGAGTGAATGTTACTATGTGCCTTTCAGGCTTTATATAGCCTCCTTCATTAACCGCTGCGTGACCTTCAATTATTGCCTCATCCGGATAGTCCCCCGGTCTCTTAACACCAATGATCGCGTTTACCTGTATGCCGTGACAGGGTTCCATGTCGCCCGTGTAACCGGCATCCTTCATCAGGAACTCATGGCCGATGTGTGGGACATTTCTCGTTTGATGGTTTATTACGGTTGTCCATCCCCTCCTGTCATATTCTGCCCTGGACTTTAGAGGAGGAAACCAGAACTTGTCAAACGGTGGCAGGAATTTGGGCTCATTGATGATCCTATACTTCCCGGCTAATACCACCGGGCTCAAATTCTTATAGATAACCCAGCCCGGCATCTTTTTGTTAAATGGCTCTTGTACAACCTCCGGGTTGTCTTCAGGCGTCCCAAACGTCTTGTGAGCCAACTCTTCCGGGTTATCAATCCTCCATATTTCATCAATGTCAAGGATTGCAAAGGGCTTTCCCTTAAGCCTTAGAAGCAAGCTGTCTCCGACTGTGACACCGAGGTCCTTAAGTTCCTCTTCAGTGATATCAAAGACGAGTGGATAAGGGAAAACCCATTCATTTAACAACCTTCTCTCCTTTAATATCCTATCGACCTCTGCTTTTTTCATTGACCCTTCAACAGGCGAAAAGAAACCATAGCAGATGGACATGATCTCCCTGTAAACATTCCTTACAGGTTGACCATTTTCATCCAACGTCGCCTTGATATCGTATGATGCAGAACACCTTTGTGCCAACTTTTTCCCCAGCTCAGGATCATGCACAACCCTTTCTTCAAGTCTGCCTCCATGAGGCGCTGGCCTTTTTATCAGTATCGACATTGCATACCTCCTTACTTTTTCTTGCTAACCTGACATGGACTGCCGCTCGTGGCAATTAGAATAGATCTATAGCGTCAAGGCAAAAAACAAGAAATTCTGTAGTTTCCAATTCCAAAGATAAAATCTTGAATGTTTCGATACAAGAACTTCACTCCGCAACATTTGTATTCTGGGTAACCCGGGCCTCTCCTCCTTTCCTGTGATTTTTTGGTTTATTTTGAGGTTTCCATTAATAGCAGGGGTTGAATCGGTTTGCCTTGGCAGGTGGGTTCTTGGAACCTCTGGAACAAAAAAACCATAGAAAACAGCCACCTAAACAACCAAGATATAACAGAAAAGCGATTGTTATTCTTAGTACAACCCCTGCTTTTTGTCAAGGACAAAATTCTTGATATGGTTCGGTAATCGGCCGAATCTTCACTAAACCATTTCTTTATCCAGGTAGTCCTCCTTGCTTCGTTTTCCTACTCGGACAAGTCACTTGCGGTTCGCTATGAAGATGTTCTGTTTGTGGCTCTTGCCATCAA
>Ga0209427_10007427_pt1 | contig 12415 bp, 12 predicted proteins | sample DeeMarSWOR136_30_FD_187465 | JGI IMG/M metagenome (GOLD analysis project Ga0209427, IMG submission 187465) | Marine sediment microbial communities from White Oak River estuary, North Carolina - WOR-1-36_30 (SPAdes) (version 2) | ecosystem: Environmental > Aquatic > Marine > Intertidal zone >... | reverse complement strand
GAGAAAAGGAGCGGCGGAGCTTCGGGGAAGCGGAGACATTGTGCGACCGCGAATTGCGAAAGGCAAGATACGGAAACATAAGGAAACATAAAAGTCAATCCTGGTCCCTAATGCCTTGTTCACTATTGGCAGTACTTGTAGATCATCTTTAAGAAAGGAGGTTCAAGTGAGATGGCGATCTATGAAATTAGAAGAATTCAGTTGTTTATTGATTATGTTTCTTGGTATCCTACTTTCGGGTACAGGGATAATCTATGGTCAGCCGGTCAGTGTTAGTTTCAATAGTGATGGATCTGCATTAAAGGGAAGGTTCTATCCTGCTGAAGGGAAAGGTCCATTTGCGACTGTTTTGCTATTACAGGGCTTTCCAGGAGGTGAAGGAGATCTTTTAGGACTCGGGGAAAGAATCTCAGCATCCGGCATGAATGCTTTCACTTTCAATTATAGGGGAACACATAAAAGCGAAGGGCGATACAGCTTAGAGAATACAATCGGTGATATTCAGGCTGCACTGGAGTATGTTCACACTGCAGAAACTATTAGAGAATTCAATATAGACACTTCAAACATTATACTATGTGGTTACAGTTACGGAGGAGGAATGGCTCTGACATTCGCAGCAAGCCATTCTGGAATAAGAAGAATTATCTCTATCGCGGGTACTGATCATGGCGAATTTATAAGGGAATATCTACGAAACGAATCTATGGCTGAAATGATTAATGACATGTTTGATAGATTGAAAGCCCCTGAAGGGCCAGCTCGATTTGATGGGCATGTGGCACTACAAGAACTCATTGATAATGAGGCTCTCTATGATTTAAGGCTAAGTGCGCCGAAACTTGCAGACCGAGACATTTTGTTGATTGGAGGTTGGGAAGATGTTAACATTACAATTGAAAATCACCTATTGCCCTTATATCGAGCTTTAAAGAAGGAAAACGCTCAGGATGTAAAGTTCATTGCCTATCACGCAGACCATTACTTTGTAAACGTTAGAGAAAAGTTAGCCGAAGATATACTAGAATGGATAAATAACAAGATTAAGTAACACTAGCAAGCTAGGATAAATCAAATTTCGAAAGGCGAATTGCGGAGATGCAAAGAAGATAAAACTGACCTGCTATAAATTGTAAACTTTCAAGGCTGAAAAGGGATGATATTGCATGAGTTATTTTCAGTATGTGAACAATTTGAGAAATCGTGTAAACTTTTGCCTTGATCGAGGGTGATTGTAATAGGTCAAACCAAACCAAACCAAACCAAACCTTGATCGAGGGTGATTGTAATAGGTCAAACCAAACCGACCTGCTATAAAATGTAAACTTTTAGTCTGATAAGCCCCGATATTGCATTAGTTATTTTTGTAGAGTAGAAAATTCGATTTTCTGTGTAAACTTTTGACTTGATTGCTGCAAATTGTCGTGTATAATTGATATTATTCGGGAGGGGATATGGGTTGGAGACCAAGGCAGCACGGTACAGACCTTTACCATCACATTTATGCCTGGGGTAATGACCGGCATCCAGTATTTAAAAGACCCATGCATTATCAAAAATATCTACTTCTGTTGGGGAAATATTCCCGGGCATTTGCCATTGACATCGTTGCCTATGCTTTAATGGAATGGCATGTTCATCTTTTCATCTACGACAAAGTGGATACCCTTTCAGAATTCATTATGAAACTCCATGGCGATTATGCGCAGTATTTTAACAAGACCGCGAACCGTGTTGGCCACGTCTTCGGCGAACGGTTCAATAACAAAATAATCAATGCGAATGTTTATGGGCTGTGGTTATCAAGATACATTCACCGCCAGGCCGTGCATGCTGGGTTGGTGCAAAATCCGTTGGATTATCCTTGGACTAGTTATCGCAGCTATATGGGTTTGGAGAAGCGTAAATTTCTGAAGCCCGACATAATTTTGAGTCAGTTTGGCGAGCCAAATGTTAGGCGTGATAATTATAAGGAGTTTGTTTTATCTGACAATGATGGTCCAGTGGATTGGGGCAAGCGGACATTCAAGTTGCGTGTTGGAGAAGATCTTATTGAATTTATCGGCCGAGAATTAGGAATTGATCGGTCCATTTTGTTGTCTCCACACGGTGCACACGAACGAACGATGAGGCGCGAAGCGATCAAGACGCTTGCTACGGAGTATGGCTATCAAGGTGCGCAGATTGCAAGGGCGCTTAAGCTTTCGCGCATGGCGATCACAAAGATCTTAGGAAGTATACCTGCAAGTTGACCTGCTGTAAAATGTAAACTTGCCTTAGAAGAAATTTTATATATCATAATTTAATTTTAAAACAAGATATGGAGGTAAACAAAATGAAAAATCCAAGAATATACGAGAGCTATCCGTTATGGATTGTTATTCTAGCTACTGTTCTAACGCTTGTAGTTTATATTGCAGGTGCATATATAATGTTCAGATTAAGCCTAATTACCGGAATTTTATATGTAGTATATCTTGTTTTGCTTGAACGCTACTTTTTTAAAGAAGGGTGTACTTGTTGTTATTATTACGGCAAATTATGTGCATTTGGCAAAGGAGTTATCGCAGCAATTTTTTTCGAAAGGGGAGACCCTGAGAAATTCTGCAAAAGAGAACTCGGCTTTAAGGATTTTATTCCGCAGATTCTTGTGGTTACGATTCCATTGATTGTGGCAATAGCCCTTCTCATTTCAAGAGGTTTTAATCTTCTAACCTTAATTGCAATGATTTATCCAGTTCTTTCATGGTTTGTTATAAACCCAATTCTTTATGGAAAACTTGCATGCATACATTGCAGGCAAGGTGATATCTGCTGTCCAGCCCTTAAGTTCTTTTCAAAGGAAAAAGGCAATAATAAAGACGAAAAAAGGACAAACTGACCTCCTAGGGACTCTATAACAGACTGCCTGCTATAAAATGTAGAAAAATAGATGCTGCTGACTGCAGGTGGCACTTCGAAAAGTGATGATAGTGCTACACTATTTCAGAATGTAGATTTAAGACTATAGATTGACAAAACTATTTATGCTACGATCCAGAGTTCGATCCTTCTGCTTCTCGTAGTTGAAAAGCAGAAAAGATGTAGCTCTTGACAATTCGTAGTCTTGTAGTATAATGTATCATAAGAGGAGGAGAAATGACCGCATCTACTTCATTTTTACAAGGTTCAATAAACAGAAATATGACAAAAATCATCGTTATGTGGTTCTTTCTTGTCGCCGGTCTGTTGCGCGCAGACTTTGCGACACAGACCGACTGGTCTGGAGGACCTAGCGTTGCCGGTCCGGTTACTCATTGGGGCGAAACATTCGAGAGCTCGGTGGATATCTCATGGCTATCCATTCCCGGTCAAGTATCATTGTCCTCGATTGCTCTAGCCACACCGATTGAGCATCTTGTTGAGGGGAGTTTTGAGGATGCCCGAGCAGTATGCGCTGCTGATGTAGATGGCGACGGAGATATAGACATCTTAGGCGCTGCTTATATTGATGGTGTTGCCTGGTGGGAGAATGGTGCGTGGACTGAGCATACTGTGGACAATAGTTTTTGGGCTAACTTTATCTACACAGCCGATCTCGATGGCGACGATGATGTGGACGTGTTGTGTGCTGGTTACAACCCTGAAACCGATGAAGAAAACATTGTCTGGTGGGAGAACGAAGACGGCTCAGGCACCAGTTGGAGCGAGCACACCGTGGCTGTGGATTCTGCAGGCTACATGTCTGTTCATGTGGCTGATGTAGATGGCGATGGTGATGTCGATGTACTCAGCGCAGGTTTTGTAAGTTGGCCCAGGTCGTTGAGAGACGGTGTCGTCTGGTGGGAGAATGAAGACGGTTCAGGCACTAACTGGATTAAACACATTGTGGATGATGTCATTGGGTTTGGGGGGTCGGTATATGCCGCGGATATCGACGGCGACGCTGATCTGGATGTGGTGGCAGTACTCTTAACTTGTATATTCCCTTTCGAAGGGGAACTCAGTTGGTGGGAGAACGAAGACGGCTCAGGAACCAGCTGGACTAAGCACTACGTGACCTATCTATGGAGTCCCATGAGGTGTTATCCTGCTGATGTCGATGGTGATGCAGATATTGATGTTCTGGTTTACAGGGAAGGTGGCTTGGACTGGTGGGAGAACGAAGACGGCTTGGGCACTAGTTGGGGTTCTCACTCGATAAGTGGTCCTCTCTCTGTGCGTTCGTTATACGCTACTGATATGGATGGTGACCAGGATGTTGACGTGTTGTGTGCAAGTTATTATGGCAACTCTATCGTTTGGTTCGAGAACATTGATGGTTCAGGAATCAGCTGGGTCGAGCATCAAGTGACTAGTACTTTTTACGGTGCTAGCTCGGTATACGCAGCTGATATTGATGACGATACTGATCTGGATATTGTCGGTACAGCAGACGCCGACGCTGAGGTCACCTGGTGGGAGGTTACAGAATTCAAACCTGCTGGCGAACTCGTTTCGAGCATTTTTGACTTAGAGTGTGACCCTGAGTGGCATATGATCACCTGGGCATGGGATGCGCCTGAAGGTACTTCGATAAAATTTCAGGTCCGCGCTTCGGATGACTACACCAATATGGGAGAATGGTCGCAGGAAATGAATTATCCAGGTAGTCTGCAGGGAATTCTGACTGACCGTGATAGCTATTTTCAGTATAAAAACATACTAACAAGTAGTAATCCAGCTTGCTCACCGATTCTTGAGCATGTGACCATCAGTTGGACACCGCTGGGCATCGCCTCTAACGAGTCTTCTGTCAACACGTTTGTCCTTGAGCCCACGGCTCCCAATCCGATTGTTGGATCGGCGACAATCAGTTTTGTCATTCCAGAAAACAGCCATGTTCGCCTTAAGGTGTTTGATGTGAGCGGACGGCTTGTGGATACTTTGGTGGACGAGAATCTTCAGGCTGGCAGGCACAGCGTGGTTTTTGATGCACATGATTTGACGAGTGGCATTTATTACTATCGCCTTGAAGCAGGAACATTTGTTCAGACACGAAGATGCGTGCTCCTCAAATAGGAACATGAGAAGACAGGCCTTCTTTGGGATAAAACTGCCCTGCTATAAAATGCTATAAAATGTAAGCCCCGTTAGAAACAATATGAAAGAGATACGTTGATAAAACGGACCTGCTATAAAATGTAAACTTTCAGGGCTGAAAAGCAATGATATTGCATTAGTTATCTTTGTGGGGTAGGAAATTCGATTTTCCGTGTAAACTTTTGACTTGATTGCTGATAATTGTCGTGTATAATTGACATTATTCGGGAGGGGATAAGTAACATATGGGGTCAAATCTTCACACTTCACACGAAGAGATGGAAATGAGTGTATGGCTTGTTCGTGGAGGAAGTGATGGAGACAGGAGTCAAGAATTGTTTGAATATGCTTGATGCATTTACGGGGAGCGAATGGGGTCAAATCCCCGCCCTTATTTTTTATCTTCAATAATGAAACGGGATTTTAGTTTCAATGAAACCTCAACTCAACATTTGACATTACATTTAACATCTAGGGCGACTATGTGTGTAGCTTGACTTCATCACAAAATTCAGGATAATTCAAAAATAGAAAAGGGTAAATAAAATCATGAACATCTGGCGGCAATTTCTGAGAGTAAGAGAAATGGTGAATGGGTGATAAGGTGACAATATTCAGAGCTGTAGCAAAAATGACTATACTTATGGCAGCAAGGGGTCAGGTCTTGAAAGTTTACTGACATTTGACGTTCTATTTAATATGGGGAGGTAACTATGATGTATAAATATCCATGTTTTTTGCTAATCATGATTATTTTCTTTGGTTCTGTAATTTCTGATGCCGAGGAGCTGAGCGAGCCAGAAAAGAATTTTGAGCATCTCTGGAATGAGTTTGATAAGAGATATGCCCTTTTCTTAGCGAAGCGTGTTGACTGGACACTGCTCTACAAGGTTTACCGTCCAAAAGTCACACCGCAAACTACAGATGATGAGCTGTTCGATATCATGTCCAGTATGTTGGCACACCTTAATGATTTTCACGTCAGTCTTGATTCGCACGACCCGCCAAGGAGTTTCAGGTCAGGCAAATCATATGAACTACTTATGGAACGATTTGGGACTATTGAGAATTTTTTGAATTTCCTCCGACAGAGACCACTGGACAAGAAATATATTAAAGGTGAACTCCACGAAAGACACGATAACATATTTGCATATGCCTGGCTGGTGGATGATATCGGTTATTTTCACTTCAATCAATTCAGTGATATAGACCAAAGCTCGAAAGTCATTGATGAAATCGTTGACTATTTCAAGAACGCAAAAGGCTTAATAATCGATGTGAGACGGAATATCGGTGGAGACGACAGGGTTGGGAAAGCAATTGTAGATCATTTTGCGGACAAGAAAAGACTTTACATGACGGTGCAAGCAAAAAATGGTCCCGATCATGATGATTTTGCGAAACCCGTCAGGTGGTATGCTGAACCAAATGGCCCAATTCAATTTACGAAACCCGTAATCTTACTTATGGACGTAACTTCATTGAGTGCGGCTGAAAATTTTGCACTTGCAATTCGAGTTCTTCCTCATGCAACACTCGTGGGAGATTTTACCTCAGGTTGCTTTGCCGATGCTGATGTGGACACATTGCCGAACGGGTGGTCGTTTTCAATCTCAATGAACCTATTTGTTGATCGTAACGGTTTCTGCTGGGAAGGGATAGGAATACCTCCTGATTTGAGAATTGTCAACACTAAAGATGATTTGGAAGATGGAAGAGACCGGGTACTGGAATTTGCGATCGACCTGCTAAATTCCGGAGCCATCAAAATATATGAAAAGGAAAGAAAATATCCAGTTAAATGAAGTACACAAACTTCAATTAATTGGAGGGGACACAGGGGAAGCTGATGGGGGCTGATGGGGTCAAATCTTCACTCTTCACAAAGCAGCGGTGCTACATTTTCTGTGCTGTGGTGATCAAATAAAACCGGCACTATCGCTTACTCAAAATGGACTGAGCAGATGATTCTACAATATTGAGAAGGACCTTTTTATGAATATACACTGGGGGAGTAGTGACTTATTTTAGTGGTAAGGATGAGGCAAAACGGTATTCTCTATATCGTCCTTATATCCATCCGCAGGTAATTCAAATAATCAAATCAAAACTTACACTGAGAAAACCAGTTGGAGACGTTCTGGACGTAGGTTGTGGTACTGGTCAATCTGCAATAGCACTAACAGAAGTTGCTGAGAGGATAACCGGTATAGATATATCAGAGGACATGATTTCACAGGCACAGAGGCACGAGAAAGTAAGATATTTGCAAGCACCAGCCGAGCAAATTCCATTGCCAGATATGACTTTTGATATGATAACGGTCGGACTATCGTTTCATTGGTTTGATCGCAGCAAATTTTTGCCTGAAGCTCATCGGTTGCTCAAATCACCTGGATGGTTAGTTGTGTATGATAATTTCTTTTCTGGTATAATGCGAGAAAACACTGAATTTGAGAACTGGCTGAATGACGAATTCATTGCTAAGTTCCCTACACCCCCACGTGACCGTAGACCATTAGAAGGTGACGAACTACGTCAATATGGTTTTGTCTTGGATCAATCTGAAGATTATGAAGAAGATGTTACTTACAATCTTAAGCAACTCGTTGGTTATATTGCTACCATGACAAACACGGTGGCGAGCCTAAGGGAGGGTCGAATGACAATGGATGAAATAGTACAATGGCTCGTGTCATCACTGGAGCCGTTTTTCAAAGGACGACGCCGGTGTGCTTTCTTACATAGAGGATGGATAAAATTTCTCAAGAAACTGAATCAGCCTGCTTAGGAAAATATATGGAGTCACATTTTCACACTTCGCTCGGGGGGCAGATGGGGTCAAATCTTCACTCTACACAACGAACCGTTGCAGGTCTTCGATTATTCGTTTTTGATGATGAAACCGCTGGAACAAGAATTGGTTGGCTACTGAATTTAAGAACGTTGAGCAAGTTGGTTGAGAATTTAATATGAAGAGAGGCAGGGTAATGAACATCTTATTAGCAATCATTATCACTCTAGTTTGTATTGTTGTTGCACTCATCGGACTAACCTATCCCCGTTTCCGCAGGGAGATGGGTACCGCGCAAGACCGTCTATTGTCAGGCAGTGAGATTTTGAAGACCGTGCACGGCGATATTGAGTATACAGTAAGAGGAGAAGGATCTGCGGTCTTGTTGCTTCACGGTGCAGGTGGTGGCTATGACCAGGGTCTCTGGATGGCCAAGGTGAGTCTTGGGGATGGGTATAAATTCATCTCGGTTTCTCGCTTTGGGTATCTCCGGTCGCCGGTTCCTGAGCATGCTTCGATCAAAAATCAAGCCGCTCTCTATATTGCTCTTTTGGATCACCTCAACATAAAGAAAGTAATTGTTATTGGCGGCTCAGCCGGCGGGCCATCAGCTACACAGTTTGCCAATGACTATCCGGATCGATGCTCAGCTTTGATACTGTTTTCCGCAGTAGGTAGGTCTCGGTCACCAGGTGACAAAGCAGAGTTCTACGTCAATATTATTCATCTTATCCAGCGTTCTGATTACGTATATTGGCTCTTCACTAAGTTTTTGCAGACTATGATTCTAGAACTTATGGGAATTCCTTCCAACGTGTACACGCATTTTGCTCCAGAACAGAAAGAACTGGCCCAGGAGATGCTTGATATAATGCATCCTATGAGCCCACGGTACAGGGGCACGATAAATGATGGGAAAATGCTTGAGCTTGATAGTGTATCAACCGGCAGCCTATCGGCATCCACATTAATCATACATGCCAAAGATGATGCATTAGTAAGCTATGCGCACGCAGAGTATGCTCACGCAAAAATAAAGCAATCAATACTAATACCCTTTGACACAGGTGGACATGCACTGTTATCTCAAATGGATAAAGTTAGGGAATATGTAAAGGAATTCTTACAGACTGTTCAAAAATAAAATCTTGGGACAGATGATCAAGTCTTTACATTTGATAAGGAAACATATGGGGTCAGACCTTATTTGAGATAAGGAGATACGGAGACAAGGCGACAAGGAGATGAAATGCATATGGGGTTAAATCCAAACACTCTACGTTGTGGCCCTGATGTTCTAGCGGTTTTTCTTGACTATGATGTTTAATGGAAAGTATAGCAAATCACTTGGTCCAAAAACTCTTATCGTTATTATCTTTTCTTCCGTTATCACGGTTATTGGCATGTTTATGTTTTGCGGAAGTGAGCAGCTGGTACCCCTCACGATGACAGGCAATAAGCTCAGACAAATTATACTTTTTATTGGTCTGGTTATTTATTCATTGCGAATGTTGGTTACCCTTTTTGTTTTTCTAAAACGACGGATGAGCTGGGGAGAGGGGTTGCTCGGGAACGACATGGGGTCAGATCTAAACATTTTACACAACAGACAGGGCTTGGGGTTAGTCGCTCGGTGCTCCATTCACAAAACGATATTGATTTCTTCAAATCAACATTGATTACTTCATAAAATCAAATATAATTGCTGTAGATACATAAATAGTGTTACCTGTGGTCCAATATTAGAGGGTACAGTGGAAGGAGGAATCATGAAATGTCTATTTATTAAATCAGTGCTTGTCTTATTGTTGGGAGTTGTGCTGTTTTCAGGGATTGCACATGCTCTCAACGAAAAGGAAGTTGTTGAAAAAACTACTGCTTTTCTAGAAAAACTGCATTCCCAGGATAAGTTTTCAGGGGCGGTTCTGATCGCCAAGGATAGTATTCCAATCTTTAAGAAAGCATATGGCTACGCCAACAGGTCATTCAATGTCCCAAACCAGATTGATACGAAATTCAACCTTGGATCAATGAATAAGATGTTCACCGCGGTAGCCATTCTGCAACTGGTTGAGAAAGGTACACTCATACTTGATGGAAAAATAATAGATTTTGTTCCAGATTATCCAAACAAGGATTTAGCAAGCCGGGTGACAATTCATCAATTATTGACGCATACTTCCGGCCTCGGTAGCTATTGGACAGAGGAGTTTATGACAACTTCCAAGGACTTGTTTCGGGAGATAGAAGATTATTTGCCGCTCTTTGTGAACGATTCATTGCTCTTCGAACCTGGAAGCCAGTATTCCTACAGCAACGCTGGTTTCATGGTGCTCGGTTACATCATTGAAAAAGTCACTGGACAGAGTTATTTTAATTACGTGCGGGAAAACATCTACAAACCCGCGGGCATGATTAACACCGATGCTTATGAAAACGATTATGTTGTGCCAAATGTTGCGATTGGCTATACGACGTTCCAGGCGAGACCCGGTGAAATAAAGAACAACGTGTTCATGCATGTCGTGAAGGGCGGTCCTGCTGGCGGTGGATATTCGACTGTTGAAGATCTGCTCATGTTCAGAAATGCGTTGATGAACAACAGACTTCTGTCACAGCCTTATACCACAATGGCACTCAGCGGAAAGGTTAAGACCGACCCAAATGTCATGTATGCTTATGGATTCCGTGATCGGGTAGAAAACGGTCACCACATTGTTGGCCACACCGGAGGATTTCCAGGCATTAGTGGTTATCTTGGTATTTTTCCAGATCTCGGCTACACGGTTGCCGTGTTGTCTAACGTTGACAATGGTTACTCGGAACCGGTTTTGTTCATTGAAGAGCTCCTTGTTGGCGAAACGCAGCGCACGAAAAATAGAAAATTGACCGAGATGGTTCTGGCTGAAGCAATTACAAACGGTTATGAGGCAGCAGTAGAACTGTATCAGAAGAACAAAGAAATGGGTGTGATAGGAGAAAGAACTGCAAATGCTCGTGGTTATGAATTGCTTGGTCAGGGAAAGGTCAGAGAGGCAGTGGATGTATTCAGGTTAAATGTCTACCTGTACCCGGAATCAGCCAATACCTATGATAGCCTTGGCGATGCGTATATATTAGCAGGAGATACAGAACTGGCGATCAAAAGCTATGAGAAATCTCTCGCTCTCGATCCGACAAATAAGAATGCTGTTGAAAAGCTAAAGCAGTTAAAAGGGAATCGGTAACACACTACAAAATGGCGGAGTGGGGTCAAATCCCCGCCCTTATTTTTTTATCTTCAATAATGAAACGGGATTTCGGTTTCAATGAAACCTCAACTAAACATTTTGCATTGCATTAAACACCAGGGCGACTACGTATGCACCTTGACTTCGTCAGAAAATTAGGGATAATCTAAAGATAGGGAAGGGCTTGGAACGTGAAGAAGTTTGTCATATTGATACTCTTTTGTGCAACATCCCATTTTTCTGATCAAATAGCAACAGATAAGAATGGTGTACAAGTTATCCTGAGAGATGATGGATCATGGGGACTTGGGGAGCTTCCTCTTGATGCTGAGTTTCAGATTTCACCTTTAGTTATCACTGAAGACAGTCAATTAGTACTATTAAAAGAAGCACAGTGGGAATACATATCAAGTCACGATACTGTTGGCAAATCATACGAAGATCTTACAGGAGAGGGAGTACCAGACTATCTCGTATTTGAGAAACCACAGCTTCGGTTTTTACCCAGACCTGAATACCCAAGGAGTGCGCGGCGACGTGGACATGAAGGCGGGACCATTGTCAAAGTACTCGTCGATACCGATGGAGATGTTATCGATCTTGATATTTTCAAGTCGAGTGGGTACATGGAACTGGATCAAGCAGCAATTAAGGTTGCCTGGCGAGCCAAGTTTACGCCCGCAATATTTAATGGTCAACCAGTGCGAGTGTGGGTTTCGATACCAATTAAATTCGTGCTAACAGGAAAGTAACGAGTGATGGTAAGGCCTTGATACTGGACCCGAAATCCTGTGTTTCTCGTATTCATTAGGAATTCTTTATCACTCCGTTCGAGATAAGGTGGTTGGTATAAAGAAAATAAATTCAGGGGGTGATTTGCACAAAACACAAGGCACTACGCACAAAGTTATAATCGTAATAACTATTTTGCTATTTGTTTACTGTGCCAATCGTACAAAAGTGCGCCGAGAAAATGTACTTAATACTGACGAATATAAAAAATATGGTATCGTAAGCTTTAGTCGAATTGGTATTGCAGGTCATTACACGGAAAATTATATTCGAATATGGAATATTGCGAAAGACAATGACGCTGAGAATCGGTTTAGTATAATGCTTGAAGAACCAGCTTTGGATATCAAATTGTATGCGCTTATGGGACTGAAGATCATTAATTCTGATAAATACATAGTTTACAGAGAAAGACTATCCAAGATAAAAACGGGAGTGCGATATGGAGGTGGAGGCTGCGTAATTGAAGTAAGGCCCGTTAATAAAATAGTAGAGTTTATTGATCAATATCAATTGCGGGAACCAGATACAGAAT
>Ga0209427_10007425_pt1 | contig 12419 bp, 10 predicted proteins | sample DeeMarSWOR136_30_FD_187465 | JGI IMG/M metagenome (GOLD analysis project Ga0209427, IMG submission 187465) | Marine sediment microbial communities from White Oak River estuary, North Carolina - WOR-1-36_30 (SPAdes) (version 2) | ecosystem: Environmental > Aquatic > Marine > Intertidal zone >... | reverse complement strand
TACTTCAGCAGTTATCATTATAACAATTATGAATATAGCAAGAATAATTAACATTTTTTTCCATGGATTTGCTTTATTCTCAGACACAATCAGTCATATTTTGTTTTTTATTTCTTTTTATTAATTTAATTTAAGATAACAGAATAAACCTTGTGATGTTTAAATATTATCTGGCAATTTAAATAAATATTAAAGAAAAGATTTCATAATCTAGATAAAATCTTTTCTTGATAGAAAAAATTACAAAAAATGCAACTTTAGAGTTAGGGGTCGTTGAATTAATCCTTATAATAAAGATTATAAAAAAAATATGCTGCCCTAAAAGGATAAAAAAAAAATGAAATCAAAAAATAAGGATTCAATTAAGTTTCCAATAGTAGGATATGCTGGATATGGAATAACTAAATTTTTCACCTCATTTAAAGCACTCTCTTTTTTTCTTGAAAGAGTAGAGACTATGTTTTTGAAGAATGGTATAAAAAAGTTAAAAATCGATAGACCAGTCTACATCACCGGACTTGCTCGTGCAGGGACGACAATTATTCTAGAAATGTTAGAAAAACATCCAGATTTAGCATCACATAAATATAAAAATGTTCTTATGCCATATCTCCCTGATTGGTTTAGCCAAATGGCAGATAGATTTAATATTTATAAGAAACCTTTTGAACGACTACATAAAGATGGTATAATTGTTACTCGTGAGAGTCCCGAAGCGGTTGAAGAGATATTTTGGCAAATATTTTTTGATAATCTTCACAATGAAAAAGTTTCGAATATAATAACCAAGAAAGATTCTAACCCTAAATTTGAGAATTTTTATTGTAATCATATAAAAAAACTTTTAATAAATCAGAATTGTTCAAGATATTTAGCTAAAAATAATTATCTCATATCAAGATTGGATTATTTACTTAATATTTTTCCAGATTCTAAATTTTTATTGATTATTCGTAATCCAGTAGAACATATTGCTTCATTAATAAAACAAACAAAATTATTTATAAGATTAGAACAAGAAAACCCTCTATTGCCAGATTGGTTGAAAATTGTTGGCCATAATGAGTTTGGTCGTAATCAGAAGTGTATTAATCTAGGTAATACAGAACTAATTAATAAAATTCATAAATTATGGAGAAATAGGAGAACTTATGTTAAAGGTTGGGCATATTATTGGAGCTCTATATATGATTTTATTGCTAATCAACTTGAAACTATGGAAAAGCTCAAAAAGGCAACATTAATCGTTAAATACGATGAGTTATGTGAAACACCTGGAATTATAATAGACAAGATTCTCGAACATACAGAATTACCTACAAAAAATTTTGAGAGCGTTAAAAGGTATTATATAAAAAATTTACATAAGCCAACTTATTATACTCCAAATTTTTCCAAGCAAGAACTTTCAGATATTTCTAAGATTACCGAGCTAACAGCCTCTAAATTTGGATATTAAAATATGATTTATTTTCTTACTTTTCATTAGTTTTTATATTTTCTTTTAAATAAATAAATTAAAGAATAATTTACGATACCAAAAATTATCGTAAATTTATAAATTTTAAATAAAATGTCAATTCTTCTTATGAGTCGAAATATCAAGAAAAAGCATAAGAAGATTGAGAGTGCATTTACAGATATATTCAAAAGAATATTAATAATCATAATACTAAAAAGAATCGAAGATAAAAGGAAGATAAAAGGGAGAGAAATAAGATAAAGAAAATCAAAAATTGACTTTTTATCAAGAATTCGATCAGTTTTATATGAGAAACTCATTTTATGAATAGCAGCTATTTTAGAATATGCTTTCCCATATTGAAGATATTTTTTAATATTTTGGAGTGGTGTTCTATTACCATAATGGATTACTAATCCTTTAGGTGAATATATTAATTTAAATCCTTTCTTCAATAACCTCCAGGAAAATTCTAAATCTTCAATTCTGTAATTTAAAAAGCCACCGGATAACTTCCATATCTCTTTTTTGAACATCATATTACTTGTATTAAGAAAATTAATTGAAGTATTTTTGCTTAATACTGTTTCACTTCTGATATTAAATGGATTAAATTTCATTTCTGTATCATCGCAAAATATAACCCTTCCCCCAACCACATCATAATTATTTAAATATGGAACCAATCTTCTTAACCAATTTTTTGAAACAAGGCAATCAGAATCTGTTAATGCGATTATATCATTGTTAGCTTCTTTTATTCCGACATTTCTTGCTTTAGCTGAACCGACAGGTTTTTCTAGAATTATTGATTTAATTGGATAATTCTTTAATAATTCTTTTGTGTCATCTGTTGAACAATCATCAACAATTATTATTTCATATTCAGGATAATCTAGATTTGATAGATTCTTAATTAAATTAGGTAACAGTTCACATCTATTCTTTACAGGAACGACTATGGATACTGGATTTAATGTTGAGATCGTCAACATTTTTAATACTAAAATTAAATATTAAATAAATGTTTAAAATGTTTTGTTTCGACTAAATCATCTTAAAATTGATATGAATAATATAAAAAATAGAATATTAAGAAATTTGGGTATAAGTTATATAAAGAGAATATTTAAAGTAATTAATGGACCTACTTTTGTGAGTATTTTTTTTACTCGAAAATGTAATTTTGACTGCTACTACTGTGCTACTTCAAAAAGTCAATATACCTCTGATATATCAGTTAAGAAATGGAAAAACATAGTAACACAGATATATAATCAAGGATGTCGATTTATTACTATATATGGAGGTGAACCAACACTTCGATCCGATTTAGGGGAGCTTTTAAAGCATTGCATAGATCTAAATATTTTTACTCATATAGTAACAAACGGATCTTTATTAAATAAGGATTTACTTGAAGAATTTGTATCATATGGGTATTTTCTCTTAGGTATAAGTATTGATAGTTTTAAAGAATCTATTTTTACTCCAAAGAAATATCGCCCAGAACTAATAAGCCTACTTCGAAATATAAAAGAAAAATATCCTGAAAATATAGATTATAGCATCCATATTATAAACACTAAAGAGAATATTAAAGAGCTTATTCCGTTAATAAAGATTGTTAAAAGTGAATTAGATTGCCGCTTTTCAATAGATCCTGTACATTCATCAAAGAAACCGGATGAAAAATATCAATATCGAAGTTACTGCCCAGAATTATTGTTAGAAAAGGAAGATATGAGGAAATTAAGAATAGTAATCCAAAATTTGAAAAGACAAGGGATTCAACTCATGTCACCGAATTGTTATTATTATTATATGAATAAATGGTATGAAAACAAATATTCTTGGAAGTGTGATGCAGGAGATTTATATTATTCAATTGACAATGATGGAACTGTAATGCTTTGTGAAGATGTTAAAACTCCTATTAATTTTAATGATTTTATCAAATTACCACATAAGATCAGAGTTAAAAGAATAAATGAATACAAATTTGAATATTGTGATTGTTTTAAACCATGTTATTGGAATCCTACAAATTTTGTAAGACATCCGCTGAGAAATTATATTTTTAAATATAGATTTAAATAGAAGTATTTAGATGAAAAATGCCTTTTATTAATGTAAATCAATGTAGAATTTTTTATTATGATAATAAATTAGAAGGGATTCCTCTCTTATTCATTCATGGATGGTTGGGAAGTTCACTTGAATGGGCTTATCAATTATTTCATTTCAATCTTAAAAAACATATCATTATGTTAGATTTACCGGGTTTTGGAAAATCAGATAAACTAGAGACTGATTATTCTATTGAATTTTTCACTAGATATATAATAAAGTTTCTTAAATTGCTTGAATATAATGAGATCATTCTTATTGGTCATTCATTAGGTGGTTTAATTGCCCAAAACATAACAATTAAAAAGCCAAAATTAGTGAAAAAGTTAATATTAATCAGTTCTAGTATAGGGTTTTGTCCCTCAACCATAGAAAAATTCACAATTTTTTGGGTAAATTTATCATTCAAATTATTTTATCGAAATATTTTAAAAAACATTATAAAAAGAATCCTTTCAGTTGAAAAGGAAAATAAAAAATTTAGAAAATTATATACTGAAGCGTTAAAATTACCAAAAGTATCAGTGCTAAGCACATTTAAAAATATGAACTCCAAATTCAATTTAAAAAAAGAGTTATTAACAATTTCTAAACCAACACTTATAATTTATGGAACTGAAGACAGAATTATTTCAAAATCAATGATTGATGAAATAAAGGATTTAATTCCAATTTCAGAATTAAAAATCATTGAAAATGGCTCACATCGGGCGATGTATGATAATCATGTTAAAGTTAATCAATTTATTGAAGAGTTTATCAAGAGATAATTAATATTTTTTGCTAACCATATCTTTTTCATCATCAGTTAGTTCACGTACAACTTTTGCAGGAGAACCAAATGCGATTGAAAATGGTGGAATGTCTTCGCTTACTAGTGAATTAGCTCCAATAATAGATCCTTCTCCAATTGTTACTCCAGGTAATATTACAGAATAAGCACCGATCCTAGCATTTTTACACAGTTTAATTGGCCCAAAACTAAAAGTTCCATGTTGAATGTTCATTGCATTATGAGTTAGTAGTTTTACACCAATACCACATCCACTACCTTCTTCAAATTCAATTAATTCAGGTAATAGAGGATCAGGTATTGCTTTTTGAGATATATGGCAATTTTTACCTATCTTCATTCCTGTAAATCGAAATAATACGTTTCTAGCCCTTGGCCATCCGGTCAAATAAGTGATAATTAAGGAGATTAAATGATTAAAAGCCCCTCTTACGAACCACGAAACAGAAAATCCTTTAGACTGAAGATATTGTGCTATAATTAACATTGGGACAGGTGTGAAAATATGTTCATCTGTTTTTATATTAATGTTAGTCGTTTTACCATTTACTTCAATTTCGAATTCAGGTTTTTTATGTCTCCAAATTTTTCTGGCTTTTATTAAATCCTTAAAAAAGATCAGGAAATCACCATTTACTAAAAATAAAAATAAACTAAGAGCAAAATTCATGGGTAAAAGAACTAAAAGTAAAATAAGTCTTACATTAAGAGCTAGATCTTGATTAAATAAGATACTAATATACGTATATTGAGTTGCAATGAACGTTATTAATACAAATCCCAAGAGACTGAAAACATAAATAATTGACCCCGTCATCTGCTTTACTTTTGCTAAATTATATCCTAAAACATATAATACGAGTAAAACCGAATAGCAAATGAAAATTCCCGCATATATTAATAGAGAATAATCAAAGAAAACTATTAACAACCAAGGTCTCAAAAACTCATATAATAAATCAATCCAAGGGATTAGCAGAAATACATGATTTATTATTAAGGAAACAATTAAAGCTGCGCTTAAAATTAAGAATAGAAATGAAATTATGAATCCTTTAGTCCAGAATTTCATTTTACTTGAAACCTTAGACATTGTCTTATTTGTTAATTAAATAATTATTTAATAAATCTAATACTTGTATAGAATAATAACACATCATCTTCTAAAATATATAGATTTTCTGTTTTCAATTTACCCTAGAAAAGATATGAATCATAAGCCAAAAATATCAGTAATTATTCCGACTTATAATGAGGAAAATAACTTAAAAAGAACATTAATAGCGGTTAAAAGGCAAATATGTAATATACCTTATGAAATTATAGTAACTGATGGTCAAAGTTCCGATAATACTGTATCTATTGCTGAAAAGTATGCTAGAGTATATATTTCCCCGGAAAAAGGAAAATCTTCTCAATTAAATTACGTTGTACCAAAATCTTCTGGTGATTTACTAATATTTTTGGATGCTGATACTTTAATAGACGAATATTTCTTACAAAAAATATTTAGAATTTTCGAAAAACATAAGAAACTTCTAGCGTGTAGTGCTAGAATTAAATATTATGATGGAAGGGCTGTAATTTTTAAACTAGGTTCCCAAACTTTTACAATAACAAACTACTTTTTCCTTAATTTTAATATGCACATATGGTATTTTTTTAAAACCTTACTTGGATTTCCAGAACTTATTGGATGTAATATAATTGTTAGAAGAGAGATTTTCTTTAAAGTTGGTGGATTTAAACAATTACCGGAAGGATTAATAGGAATTGATAAAGTTTTCTCTGATTCATTAATATATCTTACTAGAAAAATGAAGAAAGGCAGAATAAGAACACTAAATTTCGTTTCGGTGTTAACGAGCGGAAGATTTCTAAATGCTCGTCGTAGTTTAGGGCGAATAAGCCAATATCGTCAAAATAAGGAAATATTTTATGATTTGGCAAAGGATATTGAATGGAAGAATTAAAAATTTCTTCTATTTAACATTAATTATTTAATAGCTTTTTGATTTCAAGATAGCGTTCTTTGGGGCTTATATTTTTCCATTTTTCAATTAAGGGAATCATATTCATTACTAAAGACATAGCTTTTCCCATTTCTAAATACTTATATAATCCTAAACGCCCAATAGGAATAATTTTTTCAGATTTACAGGCTTCAGTTAAATATCTATTGAATAATTCAATATTTTTTTTAGTATATATTGGATATAATGGTAGATTATTGCTGTTTGCTGGTATAGGTTCTTGATATTGAATTAATGTTCTACTTATCTTCTGTTGATGCATAACCTTAAAATTTACTTTTCGTACATATTTTGGATGTTGTGGAAGGTTAATAGTACCATAATTTTCATTTTCCCAATCCTCGTTCTCTCTATATTCGTATAATAAAGATCTAAATTGTAAATTTCCAAACTTAAATTTAAGTAATTCATCAATTCGACCTGAGAAGAGAATAAGATCATATAAGGACTCATTAAATTGACTACTATTTAATTCTATAGGAATATCATAGATCATATTACTTAGCAATTCAGTATATCCGTTCACAGGTACGCCTTGAAAATTGTCTTCAAACATGTAAGTAATTGAGTTTTTAAGTTCAATACGATTTCTAATATATTCTGTTGTCAATTCTTTAGGTTCTAAACTCCACATTTTCTTAGAATAATTATAAATGAATAATTTATATAGAGTAATGCCAAATTTGGAAACTGAATAAGTCTCAAAATTCGTTAAATCTGGGATTTTGGGTCGATTTTCTAACTCCTTAAGAATTTGCTCACTATCTTCCATCTCTAAAATTGATTCTTTACTGAGAGGAAAATGATGTAATATATCATTAATCACTATTCCTTTATTATGTCTATAATCATTAAAATCTGAAAATTTGAGCACTAATTCTTTCACACGATTATCATTAGTATGAAATGCATGTCCTCCATAGGGTTCATAAAATATACCACTAGGATTTATTGTTGTGTAACATAAACCTCCAATATGATGTTGTTTTTCCTTGATTGAAACCGTATACCCTTTATCTTTCATTAGACGAGCTAATGTACAACCAGTTATCCCTGCACCTACTACTAATATCCGCATTTTTTTCTAATATTCGAACTTAAATATTGAAATAAATTTTAAAATAAATATATAATTTCTTAAACAAATAAATATATCGTTACTCTGATAATGAAAATTGCTCTGACTTTCGATATTGAAAGAGATATTCCAAATATTCTAGATACTGATTTTGGAGTGAAAATTGGTTTAAATAAAATTTTAAGCGTATTAGATGAGTATCAAATTAAAAGTACTTTTTTCTGTACTGGAACTATTGTTAAACAACAACCACAGATTGTAAAACTGATTGAGAGCAAAGGACACGAAATTGCTTGCCATAGTCTAAATCATGAACGATTAACTGAATTAACATTTGATGAATGTAAAGAAATTGTCTTAAAGAATAAAGAAATAATTAAAAAACGATGCCAAAATTCAGAAATTATCGGTTTTCGAGCTCCCTATTTAAAACCGCCAAGATTTATATTCAAATTATTGAAAGATTTAGGATTTAAATATGATTCTTCAATCAGAAGACGTAAAAATTCGGAATATTATCCAATACCGAGTCATAAAATTCATGAATTTTATCCTTCAAGCGTTTATATTTATTTTAGATTACCTCTGATTTATTATTTTGTAAAAAAATGGATATTTAGAAAAGAATTAGCAGTATTATATTTTCATGTTTGGGAAGCAATAGACATAAAAGAATTAATAATCAAGCAAATAGGTAAACTCAATTCATTTAAAAACTTACTTTTTAGACTAGATCGGTGGATTAATACTGGAAATCCATTCCTCACTAGAATTAAAAAGTTCATCAAGGAGGCTGTATCTAAGAATGCTGAATTCGTTACTTTAAAACAACTGATAGGGGACATTAATTATAAAATTAAGAAAATGTAAGCGGTACTGAACCTATACTATTTTTAATTCTTCTGATATTTATGAAGAAATTCAAAATATCCTTTACTATCCTAAAAAATTTTCTTGAATTTAATAAAAATCTGATTCCTTTCTTTTTATACAATCTAATAAGCGTGTCTTTCCATCCCCTATTAAAATATGAATAATAATATGCCTTAGATAAAAGTTCATCTAATTTTTCTTTTGATAATTTGTTTAGTCGATTTACTGCCGTTGTAAAATTATATTTTCTCCAGTCCTGAGTCAATAAATAATCATTTTCAATTAAAATCTCTCTAAATTTTGTACCTGGTAATGGTGTCATAATTGAATATATAGGAAAATCTATTCCTAACTTTTTTACCATTTTTATCATCAGATCTATATCTTTCTCTTCCTCATCTAAATTTGAGCCAATTAGCAAACTCCCAATTATTAATATATCATTTTCATGAAGGATCCTTATAGCCTCAACAATATCTCTAAAATCGACTCTTTTCTGAACATAATTTAAAGATTTTTGATTGAATGATTCAATTCCAAGGAAGAATAACCAAAATCCTGCCTTAGACATCTTTTTGATGATATTGGGATTGTTTTTAATAACATCGATTCGACTCTGACAAATTAAATCTAATTTAATTTCTTCTTTGATTATTGTATCACAAATTTCTTCAACCCTTTTCATATTCACAGTAAAATTGTCATCCACTATCAATACATTCTTATGATTTTTTTGACTCGAAATAATTTTTAACTCCTGAATGACCCGATTGGTACTTTTGGTTCGATATGTACCTCGATAGAAACGATGTATATTACAGAAAGTACATTTATATGGACAACCCCTTGAAGTTTCAATCGCGTCTAAAGGCATCTGAAATATTTGATAATAAGTGTTTTTATTTCTCAAATTCCTTGCTGGAAGCGGTAATTTATTTAAATCTTTGATTAGAGGGCGATCTGGGTTATCAATAATATTTCCATTGTCTTTAAACGATATCCCTTTTATTTTTTCTAAATCTTTATTTTTAATTAGTTCCCGAAATGTAAGCTCTCCCTCTCCTCGCACTATTACATCGACGAAAGGGTATTTTAATATCTCGGAATGCGCAAAACTGGGGTGCCAACCTCCTAAAATGGTTATATATCCTAATTTTTTTGAATCGTGAGCAACCTTTAAAGCAAAATCAATTCCTATTGTAAAACAACATGAAATTCCTATAATATCTGGTCGGAAATCGTTAATTTCTTTAATAATATCATTGAGAGTCAAATTTCTGACTTTTCCATGAATAATTTTTACTTCCACTAAATCTATAATATTGGCCGCAATGGATTCTAAGCCTAGAGTAGGGATGGTAAATTTGTCGGTAATACTCTTAGTAATAAAATTTGGATTTACTAAGACAACTTTTTGGACTTTTTTATCAATTAATTTCATTTATTAGCCGATTTTCAAAGGTTGGAAAAACAGATTCTCTCTTTTAATTTTATAAATATATTTCTATATTTTAGTAAGTATATCAAAAGTGATTTTAATTATAAGATTTATTTTTCATCTTTTTTATTATTAATAGAATTGAAATAATGTAGTTTTAAGTTTAAAGATAAATTTACAAATTTATTATTAATAAATTCAAATTGATATTTAGATTGATTTTTTGAAGATCTCATTAATTTTTCCAAAACCCCCAGAAAAAGGTACGTTTTGCGGTACAGTTAAAGAGGCTGAGAGGTATAACAAAGAGAAAATAGAATTTTATGGGTTTCCACCTATGGGAATTTTATACCTCGGGACATATTTAAGTGACAATAATTTTAACGTATCTATACTTGATCAATTTGCTAGGGATTTATCGATTAAGGAAACTTTAAAGTGGATAAAAAATGAAGATCCCGATATTTTAGGATTTTCTACGATAACTACTGCAGGAACCGGAAAGATCTCAGCAGAAATTGCTAAAAAAGTAAAAGAAGAAATAAATCCAAATATCATAATTATATTTGGGAATTATCATGCCACGTTCAATGATAGCAGAATATTGAATAAGTACCCATTTATTGATGCTTGTATAAGAGGAGAAGGGGAAAATACTTTATTAGAAATTGCCGAAAAAATCGAGAAAGGTGGCAGTTTCGAAAATATAAGAGGGGTGACATATCGTAATAAAAGTAGAATTATTAGAAATAATGACAGACCTCTAATAAAAAATATTGACATCATTCCGTTTCCTAATAGAAATTTATTAGGAGATGTGGAATACAAAAATAAAGTTGAAGGTCTTGATCTTTCTGTGGGAAAATTTACATCTGCTGCTTCATCAAGAGGTTGTGCTTTTAAATGCTCATTTTGTTCAAGTTCTATGTTTTGGGGCAATTGGCGTCCAAGATCTCCAGAAAATATAGTGCACGAATTATCTATTTTAGAAGAACAAGGATATCAAAACTTGCTTTGGGTTGATGATAACTTTACTATAAGCAAAAAAAGATTAATGAGACTATCATATTTAATAAAGAAAGAAAATATGGAATTCAATTGGATGGCAGAAGGAAGAGTTGCACAAAGTTCAGCAGAATTATTAAATGCTATGAAACAAATGGGATGTAAAATTCTAAGTTATGGAGTTGAAAGTGGATCGCAAAGAATTTTAGATTGGTATAATAAACAAATTAGTCTAAATCAAGTTTATGATGCTATAAAAAATTCTAAAAAAGTGGGAATTGATATGGTTTTAGCGAATTTTATAGTGGGGGCCCCAATTGAAACTCGTGAAGAAATTATTAATACATTGAACTTTTCACTCAAATTAGATATTGATTTTCCACAATTTCACATATTAGGCATAATACCTGGGAATTGGATTTGGGATCAAATGGTTAAAGAAAAAAGAATTAATCCAGAAGAATGTTGGGAAGTTGGTACCGCAGTACTTCCCATTCCTTTGAGTGAATTAATGTTACGAATAAGAGATACTCATAAGAAATTTATGTTACGACCCCGCTACATTTCTAGACAAATTCTTAAAACTATGAAAAGTAAATACCGGTTAAAAGCGATTAGTCAAAACTTTAAAAATATAAAAAATTGGGATATATGGAATAGTTGCAAACCATTCTGGGGATGATCTATACATTATCTGGATTCCAAAATGATTTCACTCCATGAAAATTCTCAAAATTCTTTACATTTTGTGAAAGGATCTTGAGTAATGAGAAGAATTTGTAAGAACTTGTGGTACTTCTAAATATTGCTTTTACCATATATTTTGGATTCATAAAAAATTGCTTGAGCATTTTTAAGATTAAATTCGAAATTATTTCGGTTGGGACTCCTTCAGGGTCAATATCCGATATATGAACTCCTTCTTCCCAATATTTATTCTCATCCAAAACATTTTTCTCAACCATCTCATCCCAGATATCGGTTCCAGGCATAGTTCCCAAAAGATTATAAACTGGAAAGTCAATATCTATTTTTTGAGCGAATTTCAATGTATTATATATCTCCGAATATGTTTCTCCTGGTGCACCAACGATGAATGAACCTAAAATGAATGGAATTTTTGCTTTACGAGTTTTTTTGACAGCTAGAATTGATTGGGAGGGAGTTATATTTTTCTTATAATAATCAAGAATTCTCTGATTAGCACTTTCTATCCCATAAAAAATTATTCTACAGTTAGCTCTACGCATTTCTCTCAACATTTCATCAGAAACTTGGTTTACTCTTCCTTCACATATCCAATCCAGATCAACTTTATGTTTTTGTATTAAACGACAGAGTTTTAACACTCTCTTCTTCGATACTGTGAAGTTATCATCAACAAAATTTAAGTATTTGTATCCCTCACTCTCTAGAAGTAAAATTTCTTCCAATATATTTTCTACTGAACGCGTTCTAAAGCCAACTGTTCTCTTTCCATAACAAAAAGTACAGTTATAGGGACATCCTCGAGAAGAAATCATAGAGGTAAAACCTTCAGGTGCAAACTCTAAACCACCAAAACTCCCTGTATACTCGATTTTTAAAGCTTTTCTGTCAGGGAAAGG
>Ga0209427_10007424_pt1 | contig 12420 bp, 11 predicted proteins | sample DeeMarSWOR136_30_FD_187465 | JGI IMG/M metagenome (GOLD analysis project Ga0209427, IMG submission 187465) | Marine sediment microbial communities from White Oak River estuary, North Carolina - WOR-1-36_30 (SPAdes) (version 2) | ecosystem: Environmental > Aquatic > Marine > Intertidal zone >... | reverse complement strand
ATGTTAAGGAAGTTCGATCTCCAGTATTGGCGATAAGTCATCCAGCTGGTTTAAGCATATTTTGCGGCTTGAAACTGTGTAGAGCACATATTCTACGTACAATGATCGCTTGACCCAGTAAGAGTTCTCGTAGATGTCCATTCCGTTCTCCAAGTGAGTTATTCTACCTTCAAATAGAAAACCGTGAAGCAGAGAGACATCAAAGACGTACGCGCCTTGCCACACTGGGGTTCCATAAGCGTTAGGAGGAACTTCGCCGCCATATTTGCTTTGGTCAATCTTGGCTTCTAGAACTGGTATTACTAGCAGTTCTCTTGCTCTGTCAAAGAGGAATGCCTTGTGATCGTAGAGCACTGGCGTGTCGGAGCCTCTGTCGCCTATTATGATGTTGTCCATTTGCACGGGGTTTGTGACGTTGCTCACGTCGAAGAGAGATATTTTGATGCCTTGGTACCATGCAAAATTTTCTTGGTCGGCTTCGACCGTGTGTTTGCCTACTCCGATGAGATGGGTTTCGTCGTAGGGATGTAGGTAGTCTGAGTATCCCGGTATGTGTAGTTCTCCGAGAACGGATGGGCTGGTTGGCTCGCTTAAGTCTATCACAAACAATGGATCGGTGTTCTTGAACGTTACGAAGTAGGCTCTGTCGCCCATGAATCTGGCGGAATGGAAGTTTTCACCGGGCGCAAGCCCCTCCAGCTTTCCAACTATGCTTAAGTTCATGTCGAGCACATGAAGGTTAGTTTGGGTTGTCCAGTCTGGCGCCCATGTGACTGTTTCAATTCTAAAGAAGTCGCCATACTCGTCCATGGAGAATTGGTTGCGTTCACGCCCTGGCACGGCGCCTCTGGCTTCACAGGTCATGTTGCCACCTTGGACGCGTATTCGATAGATAGTGGTGTTGCCGCTCCAGCCACCATAAGTGATATAAACGTTGCTCAGTGAAACATACATGTTACCCGTGCCGCCCATCATGATTGGCAAGTAGACAGGCGCCTCGGTGGAGTTTTTCACGTTCATGGCAACTAATGTGGTATATTGATAGTAGTCGTCGGTCCCATTGAAGTAGCGTATTTCAGTGGGCGCGATCTTTATCAGTTTTTGATCAGAGCGGATTTCAGGAAGCTGCGGTGTGTTATCAATTAAATATGCGGCTTTGCTAACTACGAAGTATACGTAGTCGCCAATCATTCTGGAGTTGAAATAGCTGCCTGAAATCGTGAAGTCACGCACCATAGATGGATTGCTTGGATCGGTCACGTCATAGATTTTAATGAACGTTGTAATGTCAGCAACATGATACCTATCGTAAGTCTTTGGGAACGTGTAGTCTGATCCCAGAACCGCCAGTTTGTTGCCTTGGATGAAAATGCCAATGAGATTCTGATCGTCAAAGCTTATCTGCGAAACTAGTTGGGCTTGGTCCGGAGGATGAGCTTTCACAATGTAAACCACGTTGCCCGACACTAAGTACATGTATCCTCGGTCGTCAACCTTCACTATGTCCGCTTCGTCGACTCCTGTAACTTGGACATTGGTTGTTGAATGAGAGGGAATAGAACTGGCCTCTAACGCACTGTCAAACGTCAATATGTTTTCTGCGCCCAAAAACCTCGCATCTGCAGCTCCGTAAACCCAGAAGGGCGCCTGGGTTTTCGCGTTAGCGGTAAGGAAGTTCGTCAGTTCTTCACTAGACTGGAACGTTGAAAGAAATTGCATCGGCGGCGCCGAGATTGGAGGCTCTCCTGGGGTATACTCAAGCTGAATAATGTCGAAGCTTATGATCATAGCCGTCATAAATGCTCCGAGGAGTATTGCAGCAAGCCCATAGGAAAGTGCTTTACGCTTGACTTTGCTTTCCATCATATTCACTCACTATTCTATTAACACTTCTCTGGCATTTTATCCTAGGCATTAGAACAGTCCGTTCTAAAAGTAGTACACCTTCATTACGCTCACATCATAAAGCGAGGAGCAGCTATGCCAATAACATCCATGCGCGCGCATTATGCACACAGGGTTTAGAACGGTGCGAATACTCCTACGAATGTAAGCCAAGCCAAAATTGTCTTTGCTACGAAACTGAGTATAATGTAGAACCTTTCACCATAGAGATAGTCTTTCCAGCGTCCAACGCCTTTGTATTGCAGAACCATGTTGAGGGCAAAGACATTGAATAATATGAAGTAGATGAATAATATGAAATATACGAATGCGGGTGGATTTGTATCTACTGAGCCTATAGCAGCAATGAAGTAAGCATATAGCACTACCCAAGGGGTTCCTCCTGAAATACATCCAAGGATATAAGAGACCCAATTGGTTTTCTCAGTATGTTGGTTGACAAGTTCCATCAAATACCCAAACATTATCATCATTGCATTCAGGACAAAGATCATAGCCAACGACCAAAAATCCCAGACACCTACAAATGTCGCAATCAACACTATCATTATTGAGCTTGAGAAGGCATATTCATACCATCGATATGGGTTCATTCCCTTCTTCAAATTTTCATTGTAGTTCTTGTTTCTTGGATATGCTATCGCGAAATGTGCTACAGCAGAAATCAGAGGGAAAGAAGCGAGAATTGCTCCTAAATAGCTAACTGTGAATGCGATTTGCGGTTTTGGTATCACTTCAAAAATTGGTGGGTTGATGCTTATTATGTCAAAGTCAAGATAGAAAGTGTATATGTCTCTGCTCCAATTTAAAAGGAGGCCCAGTGCTAACATTGTTATTCCTTGCACTAGATGGAGAACACCTGCAGCAGTGTTGAAACGCTTCAAATATTTGAAAGAGATAGGTGAATCTGCTATTATTTTCTGTCTTTCTTTGTAGTTCATAAACACTCCTCGTATGAGAATGCTTTTATGCTTTATGTTGACTGGATTTTTGTACATCTTTTATGAATTGTGAAGCGTTTAGTATTCAGATACAGTGCACATGGTTTGTAATTCCATATTCCCCGGTAACTGGGTCTCTAAAGGGATGTAGATGTGGGGGATAGAAAGTAAAGAGCACAAAGGCTAGTCCTAACAAGACTAGAGCAACGAGCGAGATCTTGTTCAAAATGTGTGGTAACCGTCTGTAGGTTAGCAGTTTGTAGCTAACTAGTTGCCCAAATGTGACGGCCACAATAAACGTAAGAATGTCGATCACTAGTATGCTTTCTCCGAGAACAGCTGTGTAAGAATAGAAAAGAATTGGTATGACGATTGGAATGAGATAGATTCCAGCAGTCTTGGCAAAGAAATTCTTTCCAGAAGAATTTTAACTATTTTCAGCAGATTTATTTTCAGCAACCATGAATTGAAATTCGACATGCGCCTCTGCCAAACTCAATAGCCAGTGTCTACTCGCCTTTAGCGATCTTTTCAGTTTTGCCTTTCTCAGATATGCCTCAATGCACGCAAGTCTGTGATGAAAAGTAAATAATATACGTATCCGCGAATAACTAGCCGACATGCGACAAAGAATCAGACAGGTTTCACAGTTTGTTCATGATTATCTCAACGAAACCGGCAAAGATCATGAAGATGAGTCCTGGGGACCGAAATATCGTTGGGAACACACCTTGCGTGTTGCCCATTGGGCTTGGATTTTGGCAAAGGAAGAAAAGGCGGACGTTGAAAAGAATGTGATAGCGGCACTGTTTCATGATGTCTCACACTTTGTCTCAGAAGATTACCGCAAACACGGTGATAAAAGTGCAGAAATTGCTAGGGATTTCATGCTGAAAGCAGGGTTTCCTAAAGATTTTGCCGAGGACGTCTCCTATGCTGTAAGTTGTCACGTTGGAGAGCGAAACCCGAGGACGGTCCAAGCGAAGATATTGCAGGACGCTGACACACTTGACAGATTTGGACATTTCAGAATATTGCTCTTTGGAAAAACAGCTGACCTTTCAAATCTAGAAAAAGTGAAGACAGAAATCCAATCTTTCTTGGAATATCTGGAAAAGATTGACCGTGGGGAGTTCGGTCCCATGTGGACTAAGACGGGAAAAGAAAAAGCTGAGGAATTTATCAACGTTTACAAAGCTGTCTATGGCGCGATTCTATCTGAAATAGAAAACACTAAAACTCCCGAAACTTATGTTTAATACAAGCCAAATCATGCTGTTACTGCATGCGTACATGCGTCTCCATTTAGACCCTCACAAACCTTTTCTTAATATAAGGTGCACCACTTTAAAGGTCTATATTTAGAGGGCTTCAAGTTTTTTAACCGCTTTTTTTGCCCATTCTGCATCTTTCAAAAGTGCTCTACCCACAGCCACCAGATCAATCCTTCCTTCCCGGACAAGCTTGTCGGCGTACTCTGGTTCCTCGATTCCTCCAACACCAATGACAGGTATATCCACTGCCTTCTTGATTTGCTCGGCTTGAGGAACAAAGTACCCTTGTTTGCCTTGAAGCACGGCTGGACGGCTACCGCACAAACCTCCTGAAACATCAATTATGTCCACTCCTACCTCTTCAAGTTTCACAGCGAACTTCGCAGAATCTTCAATCTTAGTGCCTCTTGGATCCAAGTCATCTGAGCCTAAACGGTAAAGGAGAAGCCTCCCTACCACTTTTTCCTTAACTCTTTCAACGATCTCTAAAGGAAACCTCATCCTCTTCTCCAAGGAGCCTCCGTACTTGTCCTGTCGTCTGTTTGCTAATGGAGAAAAGAATTGATTTAGAAGGAAACCGTGGGCACCATGGATCTCCACTCCGTCGAAGCCTGCTTTCATCGCTCTTACCGTTGCCAATGCGAAGGCCTCTTCTAAAGCCTCAATCTCTTCACTTCCAAGTTCTCTGGCGTTTTGATATGAAGAAGGCGCCACAGGTTTTTCTCCTGTAATTTCCTCGCTCGCATGTCTTCCTGCATGATTAATCTGGATTACAACAGGAGTGGCCATTGCGTGAATGGTCTTCGAAAGTTTTTCCAATCCGAGAACAAGATCGTCGTTATGTATCCCCAACTGGTTCTTGCTAAGTTTTCCAGCGATGGAGGTGTAGCTGTGCTCAATTGTCAGTAGGCCCAGTGCTTTTGAACGTTGAACATAGTGTTCAACAAGCCTAGTAGTCACGGCTCCTTTAGTAGTAGCAAGACCTGTATACATAGGAGGCATCACGATTCGATTCTTGAATGTTAGCCCCTTTACTTCTAACGAATCAAGTAGACCAGTCAACCTAAATACTTCCTTGAATGTTTCAGCGCAGCGTTTTTCTGCGCCTGTAAACCATGGTGGCGAGTAGCGTTGCCATCATGAATATTGGTAGGACGAGAAGTGACAGGAACTCAGGAATTATCACCACGTCTTGGGCTGAGTGCTCGTAGGTAAAGTACAAAACGCTGTGGGTGCTGTTGGAAGCTGGAAGCAGAGTGTATGAGACTTCTGTTCCGTTGACGAGCACTTTGAAGGGGGTTTTCATTAAAGCAGTGGGGATGGTGATTCGGCAAAATCCACCTGTGTCATCTTGACCTGACATAGTGAAGCCGACAGCCGTGCCATTGAATGTGAAGTTGGAGACGGTGGAGTTGCAGATGGTTTGCACATTGGATTCCGGAGTGGCTTGGAAGTTGGAGAACATGCCCATAAGAGGGGAGCGGTCAGTGTTGTTTGCGTCGATGACATGAAGGGCGTTTCCTATTCCGTCGTTGTCTGTGTCAGCTCCGGTGTAGTTGTTCCAGTAGTTGCCTTCAACACCGTTATCCCAAAAGTTATGACCTGAGATATAGGAGCCAGCCGTATAGATATGTACATGTTGATAGTTGTCTAAGAAGTTGTTATGGTAAAACGTGTTGTTTGGAAAGGTTGATTCAGATTCAAGCCAAACAGCATGGTCATTGTTTGTCAAAGTATTTTCATACATAATGCAGTTTGAAGACTTCCATAGATAGATGCCATACTCATTGTCTGTAATGTTGTTTCCGTGAAGCATGTTATTTGATACTTCATTAAGTTCGATGCCATGTGCATTATTTGTTATGTTGTTTCTAGAAATGAAATTATTAGAAGAATTTCCGTCAAGATAAATTCCGTAATAGTAGCTTAGTGCGAGATTGTTTCCAAAAATGGTGTTGCTGAAAGAGGCATAAAGCCAGATGCCATCGAAATTGTTTGTTATGTAGTTATCTGTTATGATAGAATTGTTTGTGTACGCGAGCAGAAGGCCATGCCCATTGCTTGTTAGGTTTAAGTTCTTAACTGTTGCGTTAAGACAGTTTATAAGAGCCAGATACCCAACTTGGGGATACGTCGCTGGATTTATCGTCAAGTCAGTCTGGTTTATTAGATAATAGATGGGTTTTCCGTCTACAAGGTTTGACCCATTAATAGAATGCATAAAATGCTCTAGTGTAAGCCCATGGACTTCGAGGTCGTAGTTGTTGTCGTTCATTATGTTTTCATAAAGAGTGTTGTTGAAAGAGTTGGTAATGTAAACTGCTAAATCGCCATGATGGTTTGCTATTCTGTTTCCATACATCGTGTTGTTTGAAGACGAAAAAAGATAGACGCCTTTGCGATTTGCAGTTATGTTATTCTCGAATATCTTATTATTTGAAGAATAGACCAAATGAAGGCCTTCCGCGTTGTTTGCTGTTAAGTTGTTTCCATATACTTTGATATCTGAAGAATCCCATAAGCTGATGCCCGTCCAGAATGCTCTAATTTCTATACCACTAATTGTCACGTTGTTTCTTCCGATAAGATCTATTCCCCTGCTGAAGGTCCCACCTCCATAAAGAGTGTGACTTGCTCCATCAATGACTATATTATCTCTCTCCACAACAATCGGTTCACTTATATCCGCTGTAAAAGTGTATGTAATGTTGTCAACGGTGGAAATTGGGGAGCCAGGAGGGTCAACACCACCATCAGCTTTAATGATGATGCTTGGATGTGCCTTCACTCGCTCAACTTTTATTGCCAAGCCCACCATGCCGATAAGAAGCAATATTAGAATAGTTATCAAACAGTCTTTCCGCTTCATATCACGTCACCTTTCAATTTCTATGCAATGCCTTCTTCCCCGATTTCTATATAATAATTGCGGAAGACAGCTCAGTTAAGGTCTCGCATGCGACGTTTCAAAAAACAATGGTTTAAACGAGTGCTTAATGTACTCCGCCATAGCGACGCATAAATCCTCTTGCTAAAGACTAAATGAGCCATCTTTTACTTGATAACTACTAAAAAAACACTTGACAACTAACAAGTCAACTACCACACAATCCAAAAAAGCCCAAAAACCCACCCACACCCGCCCACAAAAATGTAATGACGGGAAGAACATGATGACAATTATGTGTCTCCGAATTGACAAAGATTCGCCCCCATAAACTGTCAATGGTTGAAGAAGCAGAATCTTTGAAGTCTGAATCAACATTCTTGATGTCAGAATGTGTGTGTCGAAGTGTCAACGTGAAAAGAGGCTATCGACGAAGCAACCTTTAAATCCTCAGTCAAGACAGTTAAAACGAATAAGCATGTCAACAAAAAGTTTGACACTTGCTTCCTTAGTTGCCATAACAACATTAACGGCATTACTCTTCTTTCTATGGCAAGGCGGCCAGATGTCCATCCTCAACGTCACCGCCATCTCAAGCGAACCTGGCATAAACGTGTATTGGGATCCAAGTGCCACAATCAGCTGCACATACATAAATTGGGGCGAACTAAGTCCAGGATCCAGAAAGAATATTGTTGTGTATGTAAAAAACGAGGCTAACTCATCCCTTTTCTACTTGCTGACGACAAAGCAGTGGAACCCCTTGGATACTTCGAATTATATGACTCTACAATGGGATTGTGACGACAACCCTGCAAGTGCAGACACAATTAGACGTGTCTGCCTGACTCTCACAGTGTCACCCAGAATAAGGGGCGTGATTGAATTCAGTTTTGACATTGTCATCAAAGGTAGCACTTACATGTGGGGCGACGTTAACTGCGACAAAAAAATAGACATTCTAGATGTTGGAACAGTGGCTTTTGCCTATAACCGGTGGGCCCAAGGTCTAGATTGGAATGAAAAAGCCGACATTGACCAAGACGGAAACATAAGCATCACAGATATCGCAATGACCAGCAAGCACTATGGAAAAACCTATGCCTAGCATCGTACATAAAAAAGGAGAGGCAAGGTTTTTTCCTGATACACCTCCGATATTGAAGGCTTTGATGAGTGCGCGCCTGAAATTCTGAAAATCTTTAAGGCAACAACAAAACATACCTTGTTAGCGTGAGCGAAGCATGCCATTTGTCGTCGTGGATGGATTGAGGACGTTTTATGAATCAAGAGGGAGGGGGCACTCCATACTCTTTGTCCACGGATCCGCGGGCAATCATTCAATGTGGAGTCATCAGCTTGACTATTTTGGTGAAAGATATCATGTGATTGCAATTGATCTGATGGGACATGGAAAATCAGAAATTGCCATACATCCTTCCTCTATCACCGTTGAGCTATATGCGGACTTCATCAAAAGTTTTCTGGCAGCAGTGAATATTGAAAAGGTCACATTAGTTGGGCAGTCTTTGGGTGGTGCCGTTTGTATCAACTTTTGTCTTCTTTCTCCGGAAAAAGTGCAGTGTCTTGGACTAATAAACACAGGGGCAAAGCTCGGGGTGAATTCCACGTTGCTTTCCATGATGAGAAAGAACTTTCGTGAAGTCTTAAGAATGGGTTTCGAAAACACGCTAGGGCAAAGACATGAAAATGCCGAAAAAAGAAACACAAACTGGGTGTTGAATGAAATGTTAACGACTGATCCAGCGATTGGGCTTGCCGATTTTGAAGCCTGCAACAAGTTTGATTCTCGGCAACAACTTTCTCAAATCAATAAACCCACCCTAATTATTGGAGGAAGCAAAGACATGCTGACGCCACCTTGGTTTCAACAATACCTACATGAGAATATTGAATTTTCAATCCTAAGAATCATTGAAGATGCGGGACATTTTTCGATGACCGAAAAACCCAAGGAATTTAATGTAACTCTCTCCAAATTCTTGAAAAGACACCTTTAATGCACACGCGTGTGTGAGGTGGGGTTCGAACCCATCCAACCAACCAACGTGAACGAACATCTGATTGTGTTATTGTTTTTTTATTCTTCCCAGTAAAATGTGTGATTGCAGCAGTCGTCTCCTTGCATTAGAGTCTTCGTTCGCCTCATCTTTATCTTGGGATGGCAAGCTTTGGCATATGCGAAGTCTGGCTGACAGAACAAAACGTAACCAAGGTCAGTGGCATTAATTTCCTTAAACACTTTTGCCCACAAACATTCAGTTACGTGAAGTGTAAGCCTGTCGGAAGTCTCTTCTGGATAGGTCAAGGTTAAAGTGTGAGAGAAGTATGGAGAAGCATTCTCGGTTTTCTCGCTTGCTTTGAAATCCTCAAAATTCCTAATTAACCCTCTTTCCTTCTTAGTCAACTCAAGAATGTATTTCTCACGAGCTCTTCCCATGACTTCTAAAGTTTTGTTTCGACAAAGAAGCTGCTCTAACTCTCTTGCCAGGCAAATCATCTCATGGCATCTGTCTCGAAAGTATTGCTCATATGTCATTTCACTTATCATTCTTTCCTGGAACTTGTGTAGACTTTTTCTCATGCCCTTTCCCAAAACAGTTCTACTGGTCTTTTGCATTAAAGCATTAAACAGGTCATCAATTTATTGCTTAGATTTTTTTGCTTTTACAATCATGCCTTTAGGAACAATATATCCCTTGAAAGGAATCCACAGGCTTTTATAATAATCAATAGAAATGTCGCTAAATCCAGATTCCTTTAGCAATGTCTCCATTTCTTCGCCGCTATACAATTTCAAATTGTATTTTTCAATCTGTTTTGTGTGGTCTCTTCCGTCATCCTTATTATAAGCCATTTCAAGGACTAACCTACCTTCAGGTTCTAATACTCTGAATACTTCCTTAAGTGATGTTTCTGTTTCGGACCAGAAGAAAAATGTCTCAATTCCCACAACTACAGAAAACTCATTATCATTCCAAGGTAGATTTGATACATTTCCTTGTTTGAATTCAGCCTTTCCTGATTTAACGAGATGTTCATTGATACTACTTGCTAGTTTCACCATGTCTTCGGAATAATCTAATCCAGCTATTCTTGAAACATGGGAAGCGTATTTTTTAATGAATAATCCCGAACCAAATCCTATCTCAAGATATTTATCATCGGGTTGAAGGTCAAGGACCTTGGCAGTATTTTTATAAAAACCTCTATGGCCCCATGCCATACCCCTTGCTAATATTCTTCCGAAAAAACCTGTGGGTTTTTCAACTTGTGGCATTTTATATTTTCCTACTATGACATAGCTAACTATTTTCCGCTTGCACTCAATTACCATATTAATACTTGTTGAATTGACTTTAAGAGTTAAGGGTAGGATTCGAACCCCAAACCCAAACACACACGTTCTTAGTTACGTACGTGTCTCAAACCCGCGCGCACCCCTCTTTCTATGTTGCGCGCACGCATCGTGTGCAAGCGCAGATCCTTAGCTTCGTACTTGGAAGCGCAGTGCCTTCTCGGGGCAAGCTTCAACGCACCGGCCGCAGAGGATGCAATCTGTGGATGTTCCGACTTCCTCCATCTTTGCTATCCCCATTGTACATGTGTTGAGACAAGAATTGCAGCTCTTGCATCTCTCCTTGTCCCAGTGGATTGTCACTATCCCGACTTTGTTGAAGGCTCCTGCTATGGCGCCTAATGGACATAGGTAGCGACACCAGAAGCGGCTAACGAGCAAAGCCAGAAAGATGGTCAATGCAAGCGCAAGCACATGGATGTAAAAGAAAACGCCGAATTCTGCGAACTCCGGGTAAAGTAGACGAAAGGGTATCGCGGCGAACAATGAGCCTGAAGGGCAAAACTTGCAGAAAATCGTGTCCAGAGCGAACCAAGCCAGAACTAGGGTAAGAAGCAAGACTATGTACTTGGCATACCAGTAATTCTTGGTTTTGAGCTCTGTTCTTCGGCTGGTGGGGCTGAGTATGTCGTGCAACGTGCCGAACGGGCACGCCCAACCGCAGAAGGCTCGAGCAGAAAGCATTCCGAGGACTCCGAGGGACCCGATAGTGAAGAGGGGAAATTGGCCGTCTACTATGAAGCTTTGGAGGACTCCGATTGGACAGCCGAAAGCAGCAAAGGGGCAGCCATGGCAATAGAGAAATGGACAGATGAAGCCTGTTTTCAACACACGAATAAGACCCATGTTGGAAACTGCGAAAGCAGCGACCTGAACTATCCTTCTCGAGTTCTCAAGCTTCACTAGTTGATCGCCTTTTAGATTCCTATGCATGATGTGCAGATTAGTTTGACGAATCGCTCAAGTATTATGAGATATTCGTCTCTCCCGAGGACAATCATACAGGTAAATACAGCTATTAAGGCAGCGGATTTCAAGCCGATCTTCAGTTCCCCTGCAACCCCCTTCATCATCTACTAAGGAGCTAGGAGCTCATGAATCTTTTCTGATAAGGTTGCGGCATCGGTGAGCCCTTCTCTCGTGAAGTGGATGTTTCCGTCTTGGTCTAGGATGATGAGCGTCGGGATAGCTGCAATGTTGTACTTGTCAAAGACTGCAACCGTGTCGCGTGCAACGTACCAGTCCATGTTAAACTCCTTCTTGAATTCTCTTAGTTTCGTCTCGCTGTCGGAAACGGAGCCAACAGAGACGATTGCCACCTCGCTACTGCCATAGCTCTCTCTTAATTCAGCCAAATGCGGAATTTCCGTTTTGCATGGTTCACACCAGGTGGCAAAGCAATCCACCACTATGACTTTTCCTCTGAACTCGCTGAATTCTGCATCAGCTAAGGTGTAAAGAGTAGGCAATCCGACGGATTCACTTGGTGGGTGTGTGCCTTGCCATGCGGCGTAAGCTCCGACGGCTAGAGCTATTATCGCCAGAGAGCTTAGGCCCAGCACTCTGCTTCTTGGCCATTTTCTGCCTTTTCCAGGTTCCCTCTCTCGTCTCAGCCGTTCAGCGTCCGCCTTCCTCTGCTGTCTCATCGCCAGGCGTCGCCTTCTCTCTTTCAAGCTTTCCTTTTTCTTCTTCTTTACCATCTCGCCGTCTTCAATTCATTGAAAGGTAATGTTTCTAAAAAGTGTTGCGCGGCTTCGATACTGCTTGGCGGCTCCCTAGCCCGACGTTCACTTTTCTCACACTCAAGCTTAATGATGCGCGCGTTCACCGTTTGCTAGTGTAAGACGGGCGCAAATTAGAGATGGTTCAACAGTGAAGATCAAGGGAAACACTAGATGGCGATAGCGCACGATTAAAACCCTACAAGACATACTACCTTGTGAGAGGCAGAAGACGCTAACGCGGCTCAATGTCGATTCCGCTCGGGGCGCTCTCGTCAAAGAATTCCAACAATCTCAAATTGAGAGATCAGTG
>Ga0209427_10007420_pt1 | contig 12425 bp, 9 predicted proteins | sample DeeMarSWOR136_30_FD_187465 | JGI IMG/M metagenome (GOLD analysis project Ga0209427, IMG submission 187465) | Marine sediment microbial communities from White Oak River estuary, North Carolina - WOR-1-36_30 (SPAdes) (version 2) | ecosystem: Environmental > Aquatic > Marine > Intertidal zone >... | reverse complement strand
CGCCCTACGCGTTTAGGTTCAAATAACAATACTATCCCCCACGTAGACGGGGTTCTCAGCCCCGCAAAAGATGAATTCTTCACGGCTCTCAAAATGAAGAAGACGAATTACGTCAAAATAGCTATCTACGTAATTTTGGCAATTGTGGTAATTGGTTTCTTCAGGAATACCTTAGGCCGCGGGATGAACGATTTTGATGTGGTTCATCGAGCCGCTACTCGCGTGCTGCATACAGAGAATCTGTATAATTTCGAAGATGGGCACTATCTTTACAAGTATTCACCCTTCTTTGCCTTGTTGGTTGCTCCTATCGGACTTTTGCCTCTCTCCTATGCATCACTTGTGTGGCTTTTGGGCATGTGCGTTAGCTTGTTTTTCATAATGAAAATGGCAAAGCAGATGATTATGAGCGATAAACCACCCCCCGCATTTTTCTATATCCTATCTTTGCTTTTGGCTTCGAAGTTTCTGGCAAGAGAAATTCGATTGGGACAAACTGACTTTCTTATCCTTCTGTTTATCTTCATATGTCTTTTGTTCACCGAGCGTGGAAAAGAATTTTTGGCAGGAATTTTCCTTGCCCTATCTATCTTAATCAAGCCCACCTCTTTGGTTTTCTTACCTTACTTTTTGTATAAAAAAAGATTCCGATTAACAGCAACTACGATACTTATAAGCCTGGTATTTCTTCTGGCCCCCTCTTTGGTTTATGGATTTTCAGGAAATATAAATTTGCTTCTGGGCTGGAAAAAAATCATGTCCATTTCATCTCCACCCCTTTTGGCTGTGGACATGAATCAGTCCATCTTCGCCTTGTTTCATCGTCTCCTCACTTCGACGCCTTATGGGGTCAATATACTCAATTTAAGCTATACCACGGTGACTGCGATAATTTATACCGCCATCGTCGGCTTGTTCGGCTTCCTGTTGTTTCTGAATAAGAAATCCGAGACTATCGAAAAGCCTTTTGTTCATAGCAAGGAGAGCATAGAATACTCTCTTCTTTTTATCTTTATGGCACTGTTTTCACCCTTAGGGTGGTTTCAAAATTATTCCTCCTCCATTTTGGCAATAATGATCTTGGTTTATTATGTTCTCGAGACGAACTTCTCGAAGATTCCGCCGAAGGCGGGGAAAGATAAGTTCATAACCTTTATGTTGGTTTTATTCTTTATTCTGGTAGACATCATAAATTTCGAAACTGTGGGGCGAAGATTAAACGATCTCTCCTTGTATTTATCCTTCATCACTTGGGGGATCTTGATATTGATAGCCTGCCTGTCAAAATTGAGACTTTCAAGAATAGCTTGAAGACAACAAGACAGTGTCCTGTCATTGCACACCTGAAATTTTTTCTTTTCTAAGAACTACCTCATATCCTGCCGATAACAAAAGCAGTCATAAGTCGTAGTCACAAGTTATTGGTAATTCGTCATACGTCATTAATCATTCTTTACCGAATCGGGGAGAGAAATGGAGAAGGCCAAGATCATGGTGGTCGACGACGAGGAGTCGATGTGCAGTTTCATGCAGATCATGCTGGATAAGGAAGGTTATAAGACCACTGCCTCTCAGGATAGTAAGATCGCCTTAGAACGTATCAAAAAGGAAAACTACGACCTGGTAATCGCCGATCTTTTGATGCCAGAGATGAGTGGGTTGGAGCTCTTATCCGAAGCAAAATCCGTTAATCCAGATTTAAGCTTCATAGTGATGACCGCCTTCGCCTCGGTGGATACTGCCATAGAAGCTTTGAAAAACGGTGCTTACGATTACATCACCAAACCCTTCAAGGTGGATGAGATAAAGATAGCCATAAAGAAGTGTTTAGAACAAAAAAAGATCACCCACGAAAACATCAGGCTCAAACAGGAACTTAAGAAAAAATCGGATTTTGACTGCTTCATCGGCAACTCACCGGAGATCGTCAAGCTCAAGAAGATGGCAGAGAAAGTGGCAAGGTCTGACTCCACCGTATTAATCGAGGGAGAATCGGGCACCGGCAAAGAGCTTATAGCCAAAGCCATTCATTATCACAGCCAGAGGGCGGATAAATCCTTCGTGACCATCAACTGTGCCGCACTCCCTGAAAACCTGTTGGAAAGCGAACTTTTCGGGCATATCAAGGGTTCTTTCACCGGAGCGGTGAAGGACAAGGACGGATTGTTTAAGGTGGCGGATGGAGGGACATTCTTTTCAGATGAAGTGGGCATGACCTCTCCCGCAATTCAGGTCAAACTCCTGAGGGCTTTAGAGGAAAAGGAAATCACCCCGGTGGGCGGAACCACACCCATGAAGGTGGATGTTAGACTGATCGCCGCCACCAATGCCGATTTGGAACAGGAAGTTAGGCTTGGAAATTTCAGACCCGACCTTTACTATCGGCTCAATGTTATCTCCATCAAGATTCCTCCTTTGAGAGAGAGAAGGGATGACATAAAACTTTTGACCTCTTATTTCATCAAGAAGTATTGTGAGAATATGGGGATAGAAAAAAAGTCCATCTCGGAAGAGACAATGAAATTCTTGCTCTCATATAAATGGCCCGGAAACGTGAGGGAATTGGAAAATACCATCGAGCATGCGGTTCTGTTGGCTAAAGGAATCCAAATAAACATGGAGGACCTACCTGAGAAAATAAAAGAGCCAAACCCGGTCGAATTGGTAACTGATACCAGGCCCTCCACCCCGGACTTAGAGAGCATTGAGAAAGCCTACATTTATTGGGTTTTAAACCAAACTGGATGGCAAAAGAGCAAAGCCGCTTCGATTCTGGGCATAGATAGCTCCACTCTATATAGAAAGATAGAGAAATATCAGCTTAAATCGCCCCTAGCTGTCGGAGACAAGTGACAAAACAATCTCTCTTCTCAAAAAGGTCTTTGGGGCTGTTTCTATTTCCTTTTTTCCTACTGATATATGTTTTCACCCTATGCCCTACCGTCTTTTGGTGGGATTCTGGTGAACTCATCGCCAATATCGCGGTTTTAGGGATACCCCACCGACCCGGTTTTCCAATCTATATCCTTTTGGGCAAATTCTTCTCATTTCTGCCTTTTTTCAACTTGGCTTTAAAAATCAATTTCCTCTCAGCTCTTTTTTCAGCATTTGCCCTATTGACTCTCTATTTTGCTTTTTTTGAACTCTCAAATCTGTTTTTTCCAGGAGTTGGACAGAAAAAAACACAAGTTGCCATCTCAGCTTTAGCTTTTCTTCTGGTTTTTGGTTTCACTTATTCTTTCTGGATGCAGGCGGTAAGAGCAGAGGTCTATTCGTTAAACATCCTCTTTTTTGCTCTGCTTTTGCTCTTGAGTCTTCGATACCTTAGGACTCGCTATCCGAAATACATCTTTCTGTTCCTCTTTCTTTTGGGATTAGGCCTGGGAAACCACCATCTGAGCTTGTTATCCACCACCCCCGCTCTGTTCTTCCTTCTTCTGTCTTCATCCGGCATGACTCATTCGTCATTTGGCATAACCCTGAGAAGATTTCCTTTATACGTTTTTTCCTTCTTATTGGGTTTAAGTGTCTATCTCTATCTTCCTATCCGCTCCTTGGCTTCTCCCGTGTTAGCCTGGGGAGATACCCGATCTATATCCGGATCAGCTTCTTCCGTCTTTGCCATTGAATCTCTAAGGAATCTGAGCCTCAACTTTCTTTCAAATATTGAAGAGAAGATATTGGGCATGATTCATCTTTTCTATGATCAGATCACTTTGATATGTCTCTTGATAAGTCTTTTGGGAATGATGTTCTTGGCAAAATATGGTAAAAGGATTTTGCTCTTTCTCTTACTGCTGATTATGGGCAATTGCGCCTCAGTTATATTTATGACGACCGAGTTCATATCCACCAATCCTGATCTTCATGGATATTTGACCTTCTCTCTCTTCTCTTTGGCTTTCCTCTACGGCTTAGGGATCTTTTTCTTGACCGATCAAATCAAAAGTGGGTCATCAACCATTCGTCATTCGGCATTGGTCATCTTTTTGCTTATCTCTCTTATTCCTTTATCCAAGCATTTCGCATATGCAAATTTGTCAAACAACCGAATTGCGCACAATTACGGTTACAACACCATTCAACATCTGGATTCGAATTCTGTCCTATTTGTGAACAATGTGAACTTGTCTTTTATCTTAAGAGAGCTTCAGTTTGCGGAAAAGGTGAGGAGAGATGTAAAGATCATAGAGCGAGGTCTTTTGAGTTTCGACTGGCATGCGGATCAAACAAGGAAAGAATTAAGGAATTTTCTTTCCGACATTCCAACTCATACTTCAGGTGATGCTCTTTTCTATGCTCTTTTAAACCAATGCCTGAATCGGAACATTCCAACTTACTTGGAGTTCACTGAAAGGGACTCGAATTTAGTGAATTATCTTATTCCATCAGGCTATGTTTTCAAGCTGAGCAAAACCCGAATGAATCGAATTCCTGAGGAAATTCTATTAAGCCAGAAAGAATGGGAAAAGGATGTATTCTTCAATTTAGATGACAATAGCTTTCAGAGAGACTGGGATGCCCAGAGAGTTTTTGCCCTATCGCTTTACCGCCTTGGTCTTTTTTATGAAAAAAGGGGGCTTTTCTCTTACGCCTTAGACAAATTCGAGCAGGTTAGAAAGATTGATCCCCAAAATCAAAGGCTCGTTAGTAAAATAGAGGAACTTAAGAAGGCTCAAAACCTATCGGTGATTAGCCGGCGGGGAGAGGGGTAGCCTGTCAAGAAATATCATTCTGATCCCGCGGCAGGCGGGTGAAGAAGCTCAAATTTGTAATACATTGAATTTATTAGATTCTCCCCCCGCCAAAGGTGTGAGCCGCATAGTGCATACGATAGGCGGAGTCAGAATGGTTTAAAGGACATTTTTAAGGTTTTAGACAAGCTTGGGGACAGTGCCTCTTTCCCAGCTAACCTGACATTGGTAGGAAAAAAGGTTACAGCCTAACTCCGAAGAATAAATCCTTAGGTATGTAGGACACCCCAGGCATTGCATTCTGCAAAATATAAGGTAAAATCATTGTTACTCTGGGAGGTGCTCAATATTTGAGCAAATGCTTTTGCCTTATGCTCAAAGGACTTAACCGAAATCTAATGAACCAGCACGTTTTTTGCATTTGGAATGGTTGCTAAGTTTGAAGGAAAACTTATGAATCTGAGAAAACATAAAAACAGAAATGGTTTTACCTTAATCGAGCTCATGATCGTGGTGGCGATTATAGGGATTTTGGCGGCCATAGCTATTCCTCGATTTATGCGAGCTTCGGTCAAGGCAAAACAGTCGGAAGCGAAGGAGATCCTGAAGCAGATTTACGTCATGGAAAGGACCTATTTTCAGGAGAAGGGGTGCTACTATCCTAGTGACGGCAGTTCCGTCACCGCCCAAGCAGGACAGAACATAGCCTCATTATATGTAGAGATAATGATTCCAGCCTACTACAGCTATACCATTACAGGAACAAAATCCACCTTTTCTGCAACTGCAGGATCTAAGGGTGCAACGGGTCTGGATGATGATCCCGCACTGGATATTTGGGTTATCGACCATACTGGCGTGCTCAGCTGCACCAGCGATGATTCTAAGCAGTAACAAAACAGTTTGGGACAATGTTTGATCGCTGTCCCAAAAAGAAGACTAACCTAATCTTTGCATTTTGCAAAAGATCAAGCGAAATACTCAAAAAATTTGACTTAAAAACAAAGACCAAATTTCGACCTGTGGGATAACTATCATATGAATCAACGACTTAAAAGAAGATGAGAAAAGCAAAAAGAGATGGCACAACTCTTGCAGTAAATAGGATGGAAATTTTGAAGACTGTTTAAGATGTAAACAGAAAAACCTAAAACAATAGAAGGGGGTGAAAAGAGATGCTGAGCAAATTTCACCGAAGCCAGAAGGGTTTCACCTTGATCGAGTTGATGATCGTGGTGGTCATCATCGGAATTTTGGCCGCATTGGCTATCCCTCGTTTTATGCGGGCAAGCACCAAGTCCAAGCAGTCCGAGGCCAAGAACATACTGAAACAGGTATATGTCATGGAAAGAGCCTATTTCCAGGAAAAGGACACCTATTTTCCACCTGCTGGAAACGTCACGGTGCAGCCGGGTGGAGCCATCGCAGATTTGGGAATTGAGATCATGAACAGTGCCCGATACAGTTACAACATAGTCGGGGGAGTCAATACTTTCACGGCCACTGCTGGATCAAAGGGTCCCACTGGTCTGGATGATGACGCTACCTTAGATACCTGGCAGATAGACCAGACCGGCGTTTTGACCTGCACCTCCGATGATGCGGCTGGCTAATGGGGAGTGTGAAGAAGTGGATGCGAAGAAGGGGACTTATCTAAGTCCCCTTCTTTGTTTGAATGGCAAGAAGTTAGGAAAGGGACGCTTCTCCCCCCGAAGGTGTGAGCCGTGTGGTGCACACCAAGGGCGGGATCAGAGCCAAGTAAGTCCTATCAGTACATAAAAACTCAAGGGCAAAAAGCGGTCTCCGACATGTTCTTCAACCTGGTCCAGCTTATAAGCTCAAGGGTTAAATGTTCAATCCTTTTTTTCCGACCTTAATAATATGCACCAGTTCGATAAACTCCCCATCAGAACGAACACAATAATCGGTGGAGCAATCTTTGTAGTAACCCTTGCTGTTTACGTTTCCACCATGTGCCCTACCATCTTTTGGGAGGACTCAGCTGCTTTCTCTGCTGTCAACTCCATCTTAGGCATTCCACATTCGCCTGGGTTTCCCATATACGTTTTATTGGGAAGAGTCTTTTCACTTCTTACAATCGAGAACCTGGCTTTTAGATCTAACCTTATGTCTGCCTTCTGGGGAAGTCTATCTCTGGTGATACTGTATCTTTTAATGCTTGAGCTTTTCAATAAAAAGAAGATTTATGGTGGTGATCTACGTCGGCGTTTTTCGTCAAGAGAGAAAAAGCGGATCTCCCAACTGGGAATGGTAACCGGAATACTATTTCTGGGGTTTTCATCCGCCTTCTGGCTTCAGACCATAAGAGCGGAGGTCTACACTCTAAACATTTTTTTCACATTAACGCTGATCTTTCTCCTGATCAAGTGGTCTAGATCAAAAGATATCAAACATCGCGTCGAAGTTCTGATTTTGTTTTCGTTTGTCTTGGGACTCTCTTTAGCCAATCATCCGCTTTTAATCATTACTTTAGTGCCCGCTTTTCTGATATTTTCGTTGTTAAACGATTTTAAGTCTTTTTTGAATCTGAAGAGTCTAATGGTATTGTCGTCGTTTATTTTGCTTGGAATCTCAGTTTATCTCTTTTTGCTTATAAGATCAAACCTTTCGCCTGCTATCAACTGGGGAAGACCGGATAGTTTGACAAACCTTTTTTCATACATCACCCGATCATCTCAGCCGACTCCACTTGCGATAAATTCCAGTATTCCCTATCTAAATAGATTCTGGTTCAGCTTTTCATTTCCGGTGACACAATTCAGTTTGGCCTTTTTCTGGTTGGGAGTGTTGGGTGCGTATGCCATGTTTAAAGAATCCAAAAGAGTTTTTATCTTTACCTTTTTAGTCTTTATCTTTAACCTTTTTGCCGCTACCTGGGCTACTGATTTTTCTTTGAGAAACTATGATCTTTTGGGCTACCTTTTGCCTTCGCTTTCTGTCTTTGCTCTGTGGTTCGCGTTGGGAATGTCTCTTTTGTTAGGAATCTTATTAAAAACTGCAAGGAGGTTCTTTTTCTCCTCGCGGTATCCTCAAGGCCAAAAGGGCTTCCCCAACATCTTTAAATTTCTTCTTTACGGTTTGGTCTTGCTCCTTCCCTTATTTCAAATACATAGGAACCTCAATCAGTGCAAGAAGAACTCAAACAATTGGGCTTATCACTACGCTGACCAAATCCTGGGTTCAGTCAAAAAAGATGCTCTAATCCTGGTTGAGGATGACAACACCTTGACCACCCTGTGGTATCTGAATCATGCAGAAAAGAAAAGACCGGATGTTAAAATCGTAAGCAGCAGTGCCCTGGGTCAAAAAAGCTACCAAGATCAACTCCGAGAGCAATATAAAAAAGTACACCTGCCGAAAATCGAATTGGAAAACTCACAAAACATCGCATACGACCTGTGTCGACTAAACATAGATAAAATGCCTGTATACTACCAATACTATAGCAACGATACGGCCTTTACTCGTCATCTTTCCCCTGCTGGATATCTTTTTGAGTATCATCCCGAACAAGTGGCATTATCTGAGTCAAACATAAAAATGCAGAAACAATTCTTAGAAGCTAATCTGAAAAACAAAAGATTTGATCTTATCACCAAAGAACATTTTGGAAACTTGCTCTTCAACATTGGGGCATTCTACAACCACCTGGGCATTTCCACTACGTCGCTTGAATACTTTCTTTGGGCTCTTGACACTGATCCCTCAAATTCAAGGATCTATGCTCAATTAGGGAAGGCCTTTCTAAAAATGGGTGAGAAAAGCAGAGCAAAAGAGTTTTTCCAGGCGGCTTTGGAATTGAATCCTTACGATCAGAACATAAGAAGAGCATTAGAAAACATTTAGGGAGACCGATGAGAAGAAAAAGAGAAATCGATGTCTCTGTGGTGGTGCCCATGTTCAACGAGGAAGAGAACGCCGCCAAAACTTTAGAACGTCTATCTGCTGTTTTGGACTCCACTGATAAGATCTGGGAGATAATCGTCGTAGACGATGGTTCCACCGATAGGACCAAAAATCTGGTAGAAGATTTTTCAAAGCTTAATAGGTGCGTCAAACTGATTTCATATTCTCCCAATCAAGGCAGAGGAAAAGCATTACGAATGGGATTTCAAATGGCCCAAGGAAAAATAATCTGCACCACCGATGCGGATTTGAGCTATGATGAGAAGTATATTATCCGGATGGTCAAATTGCTGGAACAACATCAGGATGCGGATTTAGTGATCGGCTCTCCTTATATTGAAGGAGGCAAAGCCGAAGGTGTTCACTTCTTAAGGCTTCTTTTAAGCAGGATAGGAAATAAGATACTCGGCTTCGCCATGAAGGGCAAAATCTCAACCGTTACCGGAGTCTTGAGGGCTTATCGGAGGGAATGCATCAAATCTTTGGAGCTGGAATCGGATGGAAAGGAAATCCATCTGGAGATATTGTCTAAAGCTTTGAGCATGGGATACAAAGCTATGGAAATGCCTGCCACCTTGAAAACCAGACAGAAAGGAAAATCGAAGTTCAGATTCAAAGCAACGGCTGTTTCTCATATTATCTTCTCCTTTTTTGAGAAGCCCATAATCTTGTTTGGCCTGGTCGGTTTTTTCATGCTCCTTTTGGGATTTTTGGGAGGAGCGTATGTGATATATCTTTGGCAAAAAGGATCACTCAATCCTAATCGTCCTTTGATGACCTTAATCGTCCTGTTGATAATCAGCGGGATTCAAGTCTTGCTCTTCGGCTTTTTGGGAACCCAATTGGTTCATTTAAGAAAAGAGATTTACAAAATCCAAAGAGAGAATAAGAACTTGGAAGAGAAAATAAGTAATCTGTCCTCAAAAATTGAAGTGGAAGAAAAAGAGCCCGAGTATCTGCCTTCGGGCGGATCTGAATAATGAGAAAAAGCAATCTCCCAACAGATGAAACAGATCAAAAGATAGAGAAGCTGTTTAATTCGTTAATCTGTTGAGAATCGTTTAATCCGGCGGATAAGCCGATCAAGGAACAAATGTTAACCTCACCAAGAATCTGCCTCATCACCAACCGTTATCCAGCTCATCCCGACGATGTAGCTTCACCTTTTGTAAGAGACTTTCACCTGGGGCTCAAAAAGAGGGGAGCAGAGGTTTTCGTGTTCACCCCTTACTATGAAACAGAAAAGGCTATCCCGGACCAAAATGTGATCAGGTTCAAATGGGCCGGAGGAGAAAAAGTGGTGGGCTCTTTAAATCCTTTTAATCCAAAAGAAGCTCTTCAGCTTTTTTCCTTTTTGAGAAACGGCAAACAGCAACTCATGGAGCATCTTCAGGAAATAGAGCCTATTTCCTGCCTTGCCTTGTGGGCTTTGCCCTCAGGCTGGTTCGCCTATCTGGCAAAAAAGAGGCTTGGTATTCCATACTCGGTATGGTGCCTGGGATCGGATATATATTTGTGGGCAAAGAAACCCCTCCTGAGGCGGACAATAAGGAAAGTATTGAAAGAAGCTGATTTTCTCTTTGCAGACGGTTTTGACCTAAAAGAAAAAGTGGAAGAATTGTCGGGAAAGAAATGCAAATTCCTGCCCAGCATGCGAAAATTGCCAGAACCAACAGTACAAAAAATAGAATTGGACAAATCAAAGACAAATTTTTTGTATCTTGGGCGATGGGAAAAAAAGAAAGGATTGGACGAACTGATAAGAGCATTCTCTTCAGTCAAGAGAGAATCAGACCAGGCAAATCTTTGTATCTTGGGCTGGGGGAATTATGAAAGAGAAATGCGGAAGCTTGTAAATCAGCTCCAACTAAAAGAAAAGATAAAAATCGTAGGCAAGGTATCAACAGGCTTGCTATCTGCATATTTAGAGGAATCCGATTGTTTAGTGATTCCCTCCAAAGGCGACAGCATCCCTCTGGTTTTCTCAGAAGCATTACAAATGGGGACTCCCTTAATAGTAAGTGATGTTGGGGACATGGGATATTTGGTAAAAAGATTCAACTTAGGCAAGGTCGTCCCCTGCGGTGATGTTCAAGAATTAGCTGGTGCAATGATAGAGTTCATAAAAGAAGGAAAAGATTATTCCAAAAACATACCCGAAGTTCTGAAATTTCTCAGTATTGAAAAGGCGGTAGACGATTATTTAAAAGTAATCCGTCCGCCGTTCGCGGTCGACAGACCGCAGCCAGAGATTATCGGAAAAAGTAGATAGAATTAAGAGTTGGTTCAGGGTGAATCCCTTCAGCATGAACCCTGATCCTGAACCAGAAGTGTTGCGGGGTATGGGTACCCCGCAACAACCGCCGTGTGCAAATGAAAAATAAAATTCTGCGGACAGCCGACTTGTCCTCAGTGAAATCGAAGGACGGTTGACCGCGGACAAATGAGATTTATCTTGCTTTGCTTTCTAAATTTGATTATTAATAAACACTGTAATATCGAGGAAATGCAAGTTGAAAATTAATAATAAAAAAGTTTTGGTGACCGGTGCAGGCGGCTTCGTAGGAAGCCATCTGGTCGAGGCCCTGGTCAAATCCGGCGCAAAGGTCAAGGCCTTCGTGCATTACAATTCTCGCAACGACTGGGGAATGCTGGAGAACGTGGATAAGAATGTCTTAAAGGAAGTTGAAGTGATGGCATCCGACTTAAGGGATACGGATGCGGTCAGAAAGGCGGTAAAAGGACAGCAGGTGGTCTTTCATCTGGGTGCCTTGATCGGGATTCCCTATTCCTATGTCAATCCAAGGGATGTAGTTGATACCAATATTAACGGAACCTTAAACGTTCTGACCGCTGCACGTGATTTCAAGGCAGAGAAGATCATTCATACCTCCACCAGCGAGGTTTATGGCACCGCTCAATATGTGCCCATGGACGAAAGCCATCCTCTAAATCCTCGGTCACCTTACGCCGCCTCTAAGTTAGCAGCTGATCTTTTAGCTTTAAGTTTTCATAGTTCCTACAATTTGCCGGTAGGAGTGATCAGACCTTTTAACATCTATGGTCCCAGACAATCAGCCCGAGCGGTTATTCCTTCCATAATTACCCAAACGTTGGTCAAAAGGGAGGTTAACCTGGGTTCTATTTTCCCTACCAGAGATTTGACCTTCGTTACCGATACTGCTTTAGGCTTCATCGCTTTTGCGGAGTGTGAAAAGACGGTGGGTGAGGTGGTGAACTTGGGATCGAATCGGGAGGTCTCGATAAGTGAGTTGATCCAAATGGTTTCCACCTGTTTGAACAAAAAAATAAAGGTCATAAAGGAAAAGAAAAGGGTGCGTCCTGAAAAAAGCGAGGTGGAAAAGCTTCTCTCAGATTCAAGGAAAGCTAAAGCCTTGTTCGGCTGGAGTCCAAAAATAGATGTAAAAGAAGGGATAAGAAAAACTGTAAGCTGGATAGGAAAGAATATTGACAAATATAAACAAGAGATCTACAACATTTGAGAGTATGGTTCATGAATTTGGAGTGGCAGACTTTAGAGACTGTTGAAAAACTCGAAACCCAGAGAGTTGTCATTCTGACCCCGCCTATGGCGGGGGAAGAATCTCTATATGGATCAAACAGATTCTTCGCTCGTTACGCTCCCTCAGAATGACAAGGTGGACTTTTTCAATGCCCCCTTTAGTCTGACTTTGTAAAGTCTGCCTAAAGGCAGACACTCCGTAAGGTGGGAAAAAATTCCAAATGAAAGTAGTTATCTTGGCTGGTGGAAAAGGCAGGAGGCTCTATCCCTACACCGTGGTC
>Ga0209427_10007417_pt1 | contig 12426 bp, 11 predicted proteins | sample DeeMarSWOR136_30_FD_187465 | JGI IMG/M metagenome (GOLD analysis project Ga0209427, IMG submission 187465) | Marine sediment microbial communities from White Oak River estuary, North Carolina - WOR-1-36_30 (SPAdes) (version 2) | ecosystem: Environmental > Aquatic > Marine > Intertidal zone >... | reverse complement strand
GGGAACCCCAGCACAAAGGTTAACAGTTTTTTGCCGACGAAGAATGTACCCTCGTAGTGAAACCATTCCTTGTATCCCATGCAACTGCCAAAGATGCCGTCATCATGAAGCTTTGTGTCTTCATGTGCAATATTCATAGGTGTAGTCTGACTTATGGGTTTATAACTGTTTTTGGTTTTGCATCATGTAGTTGGTCATGACCTGTTTTCCTTTGATTGGTTGCATGTGAAAAGATGTTCAATCATTCAGGTTATCTGAACAAACGATGTAAAAGTATTCTGCAGGGTATTTTACAAAATGCTGAAAAGGAAATCTGGTAGAAAAAAAAGAGAAAAAGGAAAGGACTGCGCGGGTCCCCTTATGCCCTTCATCCCCCAGAGGATGATAAAACCCGGGCAGGTTTACCCAAACGAGGGAGATGCAAATGGACCTGACAGCTTCAGTGCTGGGTGTAGCTATCTCTTTTACTTCTTCACTATTCCTCCATATACATTCACATCTTGGAGGTCTCTTACCACAACAGATACACTAAAAAGTTAAATAATTAGCGGTTGGAAATGTGATAAAAAACTCCAAAAATAACCACAACACTTTAAAATTTGAGAACTGATGAATTTGAAAATTATTTTAAATTTAACAGTATTTAAGTGTCTAAAAGTACATAAAATCCCTGTTTGAGAATTTGACTACTGCAGCATTCTGATTCACAAAACCACGTGGGCTGTGAGAGTGGTTGTCCTGCCGGGCAATGTCACAAACAGTGAAAGGTCCTTGGATAACCCACTCACTTGAAAGGATTAAAAAGTATATTTTGAATCCCTTTTGAATATCTTGAAGATACTCTCTGTGCCTTTTTGGTATTTATCTCATTTCTGTTACAGGTGTAACATCTGCTGTTTTGCTATACAGTTACTGCTAACAACTACTGAACCAACCCACCACGAGCCTTGATTATCTTCTCTGAGTTGCTTATCAGGATAGTTCACCTTGTGTCTTAAACCCTGGGATAGATGTAGGTTACAAATCCAATAGCTGCTAGTGCTGTACCAAATTTTTTTGAAACAGTAAAATTTACAATATCGAATTTTTCGTCAAACCACTCATATTGGTCAGGATTGTAGCGCCTGTTACATATTCCCATCAGAGAATTATGTAAGACCCCTTTTGCTTTCTCTTCAGGGGCATGTCCCTCGTATTCAGCAGCAAACCCACCGATGTGAACTCCATCTGATTTCTTTTTCACCTGTATTCTCCCCACACCAGCACAGAGATGATCGTACTGGTAACCATTTATTGAGGCCATAATAGTTTCTAGAACTGCACCGTGATGAAACAGATGCTTCAGCTTGTTGACGGGCTGTTCTGTTGCTTCAGGGGGGAGAACAGACGTATATTCCACGATGTTGAAGTTCTCAATTTGTGCGGACTTTAAGGCAAGATCGTACGCACCAGTTTCCCATGGGTCAATTCCGCTGCCTTTGTCAGTTTCTCCGTATCCTGTAGTGACAAAATAGTCTTTCGGAATCCTGTTGCCAAGGATTAACCCTTCTTTTTGATTCATATGTAACCTCCTTATCTTTATCTATCATTTCTCTAGCATAACGGTGTGTTACATGGTCTAAAATGGTTATCTATTTAAGTATTTTGATTTTTGATAGGTTGTCTGCGCTGAATTTATAGTATAGAAAATTAAATCTCGTTAAATGATAAATATTATAATGCCCATTATGTAGTAAATCCACAAAAAAATGAGAAAATAGGGTTCTGAAAACTCAATTGACGACTATTTACTCCTTTTTATAGAACCAAACGCCAATTTTACAGAACCTAAACCTTCACCCCTGTGCTAAAATTTATATGTGGGAGGATTAATGTGACCCATGCCTGACGAAGAGAAAGTGGCTCTGGAAATTTCTATTGTCAAAAAGAGAAAGTACATCACCTCCACACACAGTATAAATATCGACCATTTAACAGAAGAAGAAGCAGATGAGTTTTCCAAAATTCTCTACGACAAGGCTGTTATGCTCTTAATCAACTACTATCCCAAAGGGCAGCTCAAAAAGGAGACAGCTGAATGAAAGTAGGATTTTACCAGATGGAACCACAGTTCCTGGATGTGGAAGCAAATGTAGACAAGGTCTGCAGAGTACTGGAGAACACAGAAGCAGATCTCATAGTATTGCCTGAGCTTTTTAACACTGGTTACGCTTTTCAAACAAAAGACGAAGTTGAAAAAGTTGCTGAATCTGTACCAGGTTATACGACAGAAAAATTAAAAGAGCTCGCACATGATAAGGACATGGTGATAGTAGCAGGAATTTGCGAGAAGAAATCTGATACATTTTACAACTCTGCAGTCTATATGAAAAAGGACTATTTAGGTGTTTACAGGAAAGTCCACCTATTTCTCGATGAGAAAAAGTTCTTTTCTCCCGGGAATACTTTTTCTGTCTTTGATTCTATTGGTGTCATGATCTGTTTCGACTATTTTTTTCCTGAAGCTGCCAGAACCCTCATGTTAAAAGGGGCACAATTAATTGTTCATCCTTCTAACTTGATTCTGCCGTACTGCCCAGATGCTATGGTGTTGAGAAGTTTGGAGAACAGGGTTTTTTCAGTAACGAGTAACCGGATTGGTAAAGAAAGGGGATTAACATTTATTGGAAAGTCTCAGATTGTAGACTCAAAGGGGAATGTATTACACAGGGCAAAAACAGAAGAAGAACTAATCATAAAAGATGTAAAGCTGGAAGAGGCTTCAAACAAGTTTGTTACCCGGAAGAACAATGTGTTACAGGATAGAAATCCTCACGCATACAAAATACTGACTGAAGTTTTGTGAGCACAATCATTCAAAAGTGGTTTTCAAAGGTTCAGAATGAGCGGAGTGGGAGATGATAAAAAGGCTTATAAATACTGGATAAATAAAGTGCCAGAGGCGGGGGTTGCCGAGACTGGTCAAAGGCGCTGGACTTAAGATCTCAAAGGAAGGGTATGTGCCTTTGATAAGAAATCCAGTTCAGAAGTGATCCGAGGGTTCAAATCCCTTCCCCCGCACCATTACCCTGGGGTTAATTTTATCCTCTGTGTAATAAGTACTATCAACTCGCTTATCAATTGTTGAGACAATCTGGAAGATATTCCAGTGTATTAACCCCAATGCTTTTATTGGAGAGCAGATAACCATCTCTATGGAAGACATGAAAAGAATAGTATCTATAACATTTGTGGGCCATTTTGCCAACGACGGGCTCATGCTGATGCTTCCTCTTTTAATCCCTTTTATTGCCCGTGATTTTGATCTCACCTATACTCAAATTGGACTTTTAGGAGGTTCTCTCGTTTTGACCTTGGGGATTGGTCAGGTCTTCACAGGATACCTCTCTGATTTTTCATCAGTAAAGTGGCCTTTCTTATTTTTGGGGTTAACTATTCTATCTGTGAGTCTTTTTGCCATGTCATTCTGCTCCTCTTATACCTGCCTTATAGTGTGCAACCTCTCAGCAGGGCTGGGGGCCAGCTTTTACCACCCCTGCGGGGTTGCCCTCCTGGTAAAGTCCATGAAAACCCAGATAAAGGGGAAGATACTGGGTATACACGGAGTGGGAGGCTGCATAGGAATACTGGTATACCCTGTACTTGCAGGAGTAATCCTGAGCAGGTGGGGATGGGAGCACGCTCTTTTACTTTTGTCTCCAACTGCTCTTGCAGCAGCCTTTTTGTTTTTCTTCACGAGAGAAGAAAGGTTTTCTGCCAAAAGAGAACGTTCCAGGTTACTACACAAAGAATCAGTACTATTAATCTGTCTCTTTGGGTGCATAGCCATGTTCTTCAGGGGATTAGTAACCTTTCTCCCTGTACGGCTGACAGAAATAGGGTACTCAGCTGCTTCTGTGACAACTGTGGTCACCATCTTTTACGGGACTGGCGTCATAGGTGAACTTTCAGCAGGATTCCTCTCAGACATGTACAGCAGAAAAAACATGTTATTCACTTCACTGCTGGCAGCCTCCATTTTTGTAGCGATCCTCTTCAGATCTGTGTGGATATTTGTATTCCCTCTGGGATTTTTCTCCTATCTGGTATGGGTTCCAATTGTTGCAGTTTATGTTGAAGGAGTCCCCGAAGCATGGTATGGAACTGCTCTGGGGCTTTTACAGGGGCCTGCTGGGTTGATGGCGTTCTTGAGCCCCATGATCATGGGAGTTATAGCAGAAAGAAGTGGGATATCTGTATCCTTTCTCTTTTTGTCTGCTGTTGCATTGACAGGCTCTCTTCTCGCTTTAAGAATCAGGCCTGCAGATCTGCAGCGTGGTAACCCATAGTTCGTAGTCAGGTGGGAGTTGATCTGCAATTTACCATCTACAATCTCTATTCCTTTGCCATACTCTCCATGAGGGTGAGGTAATCGAAAACCTCGCGCGTGACCAGCAGATTTTCTTTCACAAACTTCTTACCTGCTTTCCCCATTTTTTCAGCAGCACCTTGGTGCTCTAAAAGGTACAAAACTCGATCTGCACATTGTGCTGCATCATCTACTAAGAATCCAGTTACATTATTATGCACCTGGAGGGGAATCCCCCCCGCAGGTGATGCTACCACTGGTTTTCTCTTCCACAAAGCTTCAGATATTGCGAGCCCAAATCCTTCGTCTAAAGAAGGCTGGACCACTACATCTGCTACCTGCTGGAGTGCATTGATCTCAATGTCACTGGGGTTTTCAATAACATGCACATCACCATGAGAATGCACTTTAACTTTTTTCCAGTATTCTGAACTCAAAGCATATTCTGTCAGTACATCTCCTGCCAGGACAAGCTGTGCAGGTATACTCTCTCGTACATAATTGAATACTTCTACAGTTTCTAATTGTTTTTTGAGTGGTTCAAATCGAGAAATCTGGGTTATTACAGGACGATCTACATCTATGTTGTATTCTGTTACAACTTCATCCAGTTCTTCAGGTTCCAGTTTTCTATTCTTATCTGAAAGCGGGTCTATTGAAGGGTACATACAGAATGTTCTCCCGGTGTACACATCTTTTAGAACATCATCCTGTGTGGCAATGACAGCATCATAAAGGGGAAGGTATGGTGCAATCCTCTCTCGAAAGTGTTCCCAGTATCCTGGAAAATTGCCGTGACATCGCCATACCCACCTCGTTTTCTGGGTTCTGAATGTTGCCAGTAGCATGGGCTGCATATCGTGGACAAAACAGAAGTCATACCCTTTTGCAAAGAATCCCTTCCTCTTTTGTGGTGCACTCTGTACGAAAGGGTTTTCCAGGTTCCCCTTTCTGAATGCATACGTTCTGATTACTTTCCATTCAGTGTGAATACCTGCATCCTGCAGTAATGATAAGAGACTTGACATGATCTTTAGTACGTGGGGGAACGAAACAACGTGTAAAACCTTCAAACTGAGTCGTGCTGCTTTCTCTCGTATTTCTTTAACATGTTGATGACCTACTATTTTTTCATAACTGTGGAGCGTTTTCTGGGGTTGATTCATCACACCTATTTTATGATATACTGTTATAATTTTTTGGTTACACCCATAAGATAGAGCCTCTTTAACCCAACCCTCGGGCTGGAAAATTCATACAGAAGATCTAATAACCCCCTTCTTCAGATCTTCTCATTATTCTCATGTAACTATGGGGTTCATCAACTTTCAATGTTCAACTTTTTTTTCTGAAGGTGCTTCCTCTTCCTCTCGAGGGCTTTCCTTCATCTTTCCAGGTCTTTTCAATCCCAAAACAAGCCCCAGGCCAATACCAACGATACCAACTACCAGTATAAAGTCTGCATATTCTGAAAAGATGCTGAATATCTTTGTGAAAATCCAGAAAGAAAAGGAGAACCCACCAATAGCAAAGAGTAAAAACCGCACAATCCCGAACCGTGCTATAGACCTAAAAAATGCGATAGTATAGCCTAATACCAAAAATATAACTCCTATAACCAGAAAATAATCAATATCAATTCCAATCTCTACAGTACCAACCCATCTACTCCATTCTAACACGACAAAGAGAGCCCAAAACCCTATTAAAGGCCAGCCTAGACTGGTAAAGAACTTCTGTATCTTTTTTCCAGGAGTGTACTGCGGTTCAAACACAGAAAGTATTTGTGAAATTAAATAGATACCCACAGCGCACTGTAAAAACTCCACCTTGTACTTTACCAAAAGATCAGTTACTGCTACAACTATCCACAAAAGAAAGAAAGCTGCTGCTATTCGCTCTAATATATTTTTTACCCATTCTTTTTTTGTTCTTTTGCGATCTTTAGAAATCCTTTTTCTCCTCCAGATTCTGTAGACTGCAAATGCTGCCACAACGACTAAAACAGCTGCTGCAGCCAGGAGAAGAAGTGAATACTCTTTCTTGTTCAGGTAGTGTATGGTCTCATCAGGTTTCAAAGTCAGATCAATTTTCCCATCTCCATCCTCATCCATTTTCAGTACATATTCTTTCAGATCTGAACTGATTTCAGTGTAAATCTTCGTGATATGTTTTGCCAGTTCATGCTCATAGGTTATGAGTGTTGCTTCGCCATTATCATTGACTATGACATCAAAATCAACATCACCCTCTTCAGATGAAGAAATCTCCACAGAGTAGTCATCTTCCGGCACGCTGTAGTATTCATGGTTCTCTGTTATGATTGCGTATGAATTGTGAATTTCATTCACGAATTCTCCTCCCACAAATCCAATTCTGTTACCTTCCCCGTTAGTTATTAAAAGGTGTCCTGGACGTTCTAAATGGAATTGGTACGTATCCAGATATTCCATACCCCACATAACGGGTGACTCCCACTTTATCTCTTGAAACATGGGACCAAAAGGGCTGTTCTCCTGTCCCCCCCATCTTCCAGAGAAGTTCAGCCATTCTTTGTCCTCAATTAATATAAAATTCATGTCAGCATAAGATACATCAAATCCCTTGTTCAAATCTTCATTCCACCCCAAATCCTGGAAATATGGTGCGTGTGTACCGTATGCAATGTATGCAATAGGATGGTATCCATTTACTTCTTTTCTTTCAATCCATTCGTTCTCCCATCTGTGTGCTTCTCCGCCTGAATGTCTGGAGTAAGCCACAATGTGTGGTTCTGGATATGTGCCATTTAAAATTGACTCACTGTATGGGAGGATTACTTCAATCATTTCCCATTCTCCCTCGTGGTTTATGTTAAAGACAGAGAGAGCACCTCCATAATTGTACAGGTAACAGAACCAATACTGGATGACAATGTATTCTTCCTGGTCATATTCATCTGTGGTAACACGAACGTATACCGGGTTTTGTATACCATCGTATGTGCTCTGAAGGGTTTTTGCACCTGCATACCCATCCTGGGAAAGCTTGTAATTTCCAGAATTATCTTCTTGTGAAATATTGATGAAATAATCAGCCTCTACCAGTGTAAAAGGTTCTTCCCATAGAGGATCTTTGTAGAACCACAACACTGGCGCATACCATGACGCTATCTGCAGCTTTGATTCTGAAGGAATAGCAAGACCTTCATTATCAAGTCTTTTGGTATGGAGGCTTTGAGCTGCTGCTAGAGACAGAATACTGAAAAGGAGTACAATTGAGAGAATTCTTTTCTGCAATTATCTCCCTCCATCTTCTGGGATTCTCTTTTCCTGTTCGGAAAAAGGTAGGAGTTTTCCAGCCATTATATCACCTTTGATGTCTATACAAGGTTCTCTTGGGATTGTGTTCTGCACTTTGTATGGTGCTGTACCTTGTACATCTCTTTAAAAAGCTTACGATCACTGCGTAATGAAAGGTGAGGCACGGGAGAATATTAAGAGGTTTCAGGTTAACCGGTAGCTTTATATGCAGGATGACCTAACAAAGATAGAGTATTGATAGAGTATTTGATATAAGGAACCCTTCACGGGGGGTGACTTCAGACTCAGATATACAGAGTGCAAGTATTTATATACAAGAATAAAGGAGGTGAGCTGCTATGGGAGAAGCAACCCCACAAGAGAGACGAGAGAAGGCAGCAAAGAAAATTATTGCAGATCTTGTTGCTGAAGTAGAGAGAGTGTACAAGAAAGGAATGACCAGAGAGGAATTCCAGAAAACAATGCTCAGCGGCATGGAGATCACTGAAGCGCCAGAGTGGATTCGAACCTTGGTAGGAGAACTTGACGAATTGGATATTTGTTAGGTTGAACAAACTGATACGTTATAGAATTTTGAGTACTGTAGACAACCAGGAATAAAGAGTTTCATGACTTAAAGGGTGATCCACTGTCTGATATCGTCTTTGTTTTCCCTCCTGCACAGAATGGTGACACATTCGTCTACCACTTGGGTGCAGGGTATATTCGCAGTTTTTTACAGCAGCACAACATTGAATCACACCAGTTTGTCACTTCTGAAAAGCTGTCTGTTCATAACATTATGGCTGGAATTTTAGAGTACAGCCCAGATAGTGTTGGGTTCACCTGTTATGATTTCAACTACAGGTATGTGAGACTGTTAACCACGGTATTAAAGAAAACTGATCCTGATTTAACCATCATCCTGGGAGGGCCCACTGCTACCTTTTCTCACCATGAGATCATGGAGCACACGCCTGAAATCGATATATGTGTGAGAGGAGAAGGTGAAAAAACCGTTTTAGACCTTTTACAGAAAGGATTTACTGATTTAGAAGGTATCCAGGGAATTACCTTTCGTCGTGGTACTGACATTGTATCCACACCAGATCGTCCTCTCATTTCTGGAAGTGTAAAGGGTGCAGAATTAGATGTGCTGCCATCGCCCTATTTAACACATATCATCCCTCCTGACGGGACTACTGGAGTCTTGACTTCCAGAGGATGTGTGCATCACTGTGTATACTGCAACTTCTCTGCCATGTTCAGCCATACAATACGATACCATTCAGTGAACAGGGTCATCAAAGAACTGAAGCTGATCTGTGACCACTGGGATACTACCAGTGGGAAAAAGGTTGTCATCTTCGATGATACTTTCTCTGTGGACGTGAAAAGAGCCAAAACGTTGTGTGAAAAAATCATTGAAAAAGGTATTAGCCTCCCTTTTTTTCTGCAAGTCAGAGCAGACAACTGCGACAGAGAGTTGATAGAATTGATGAGAGATGCAGGAGTTGAAAGAGTCAACTTCGGACTGGAAAGTGCATCTTTAAAGGTTTTAAAAGCTATAAAAAAAGTACGCCCCGGGAAAGAGAAGCAGTTTCTCACCCAGGTGAAAACCTGTGTCCAGTGGGCAAAAGAAGCAGGAATTACCACAGCAGTGAGTGTCATCTTCGGGCTACCTCAAGAGACACAGAAAGAGGCAGAAGAAACTTTACATTTCATAAAAGAGTTGAACGTAGATGAATACTCCCACAATTATCTCATGATATATGCCGGGACAGAACTCTTCAGCACTCACAAAAAATACAACCTTAAAATAGGTCATTCTCCCTTTTTTCTCCCTTACATAACCCGACACGGGTATGATGTGGCAGAAATACCTATCCTCTCCAATTCACACATGCAGAGAAAACTAACTCGGTGGAAGAAAATGTACTCCAGCCTGCTTTCCGGCGGAATTGGTACAAACGAAAATGGTTATGAATACCTCATTATCAAGAAAATACCGGAAAACTATAAGGAATTTTGCTCTTGGCTGAAAAGAATGTGTGTACTACCCCTTTCAGTGATTGATATGACAGAAGATGTCACCAAAGAGAGGGCTCGCCGCCTGGAGCTCTTCCTCCATGAGGGCGTTCCAGCAGGGCTGTACTTTACGGTGGTAAAGGGTGATACTCCTCAATTACTTACCCTTTTTACTCTGCCAGATCTTTCCATTCCCATTTCAGAAAAGCCTTTTCACCAGTACAGTGGAGGAAATGCACTCTACACCTTAGAAAAGCTGCAGGATATTGAAGCACTGACTCAGTTCATAGATGCTCACACAGAAGAGGGCACGCTCTCTTTGTCTGCAAGAGATGTACCAGAACTAATAGGTACGTGCATATGGACAGAGTGCTTGTGCCCTGCACTCTCCAGTAATATTCTGGTAGTGCATGGCGATGACGTGTTATCCTGCTTCCACGGAGGGTGTATAGGAGTTTGTGGGGACAGTAAAGAAATACTGCAGAAGAATATCCAGAATTTGTTCCACAAAAAAGAGAAAGAGAGACAATGTCACACCTGTCCTGTTAACAGGGAGTGTTCTCGTTGTTTGTTCCCTCCTTTACCAGATAGTGAATTCTGTAATCTGAAGAGGATACATTCACGCGTTTTGAAATCTCTCATGATCATGGAAGGGCTGAACCGCCTCTCAAAAAAGGAACGAGTACTGTTCCGACTGGATGAGACTGCACCTCCTCTCTTCTACCACGGTGAACTCTCAAAGAGTGGACTTTTACCTGAAATACATGAGAGTGTAAGGCTGCTCTCCTTTGGCAAAAAAGCTGTTGTTTTCACCACAGATGACGGTGAGTCATATTTTTTGGGGAAAACACTGGCAGCAATTTTAGAAGCATTCCAGTTAGGAATTGATGAAGAGAGGTTGATATCCTATTTATGTGAGAGTGCAAAAGCTGACAGAAAAAAGGCTTTGAGAGCTATTTCTTATGCAACACTTCTATTTGGAAAGATCGGGATTCTCAAATAAAGTGGAACTGTACAGAAGCTTGTTACTGAATTTTACTCCAAAGTCAACCTGGAAGCTTCATAATTCAGCACAGCGTGTGATCAGAAACTTTAAAAGTGAAGCATACACAAATAAAAAGAAAAGAGCATCCCACATGTAAGTATGTGTTTGATTCGAGTCAAATAACCAGAGGGAAATGACTCAGATACTCTGTGTATTGTGGGTGCCCACTGTTACTCCACAAAAAAGAGGTGAATACTATGAGTAAAAAGACAGAAGCAGAATTAGAAGAGGCAGCAAAAGAAATTTTAGCAAAGATTATTGACGAGGGAAAGAGAGTGTACAAGGATGGAATGACTGAAGACGAATGGAAGCAGGAAATGCTTGGCGGCATGGAGATCAGCAAAGCGCCAGATTGGCTCAATGATATTCTGGATAGAATGCCAGAGCTCGATATCTGCTAAGCCTGTCCTTCTGCTAATCTGCATATAAAAGATTTCCAGACTAACATAGGTTCAACAAATGAGGAGAATTTAATGGGAACCTAGGAAAGCATACTTTCCTCTTTCCATTGTTCGTTTTCAATCCGGGGAGGATCAAAAGGTGCTCCCATGAAAGTCATGCTCATCTTCCCACCACAGTCAACACCTACTCTCCCTTATTTGGGCATCCCCTCCTTGACAGCATATCTAAAATCGAGAGGAGTCAATATCATTCAAAGAGACTTCAATGTTTCAATCTACGACAAGATACTGACAAGAGAATACCTCTCAAAAATCTATGACCAGGTTTGCCGAAATTTTGATGACCTGGAAAAAAGATCAACCCTCACCGCCTACCAGCAACAGCACTACGATGTCCTCTTTGCTGCCAGAGCAGCACCACACTTAATTGAAAGAATTGATGAAGCAAAAAAGATAATTCGAAATAAAAAATATTTCTATGATTTCCTTAAATATTTAAAAGCCAAAAAAGACATTTATGATGCTCTTGAACTTGTTTCAGCAGCATACTACCCAACAAAATTGGGATTTTCTTCTTTTGAAATGCAGGAGTCTCACAAATCTTCTGACAGAGTTATGGAAGCTGTACAAAACGAAAAAGAGAATCTATTCATTAAAATCTACAAAAAGGACTTCCTCACCGAAATTTACAGTGAATCCCCAGATGTGATTGGAATTTCTATTACAAATCCCACGCAGATCATCCCTGGGTTAACGTTGGCACACCTTTTAAAATCATACAACATACACATCACTGTTGGTGGAAGTATTTTTTCTCGGCTAGTACACGTACTGCAACAGAAAAAGGAACTATTCACCACGTTTTTTGACAGTGTCATCATTTCTGAGGGAGAACGTCCTCTTTTTGAACTTGTAGAAAGTATTTCTGCAGGAAAATCCCTAAAAAACGTTCCTAACCTTGTTTACTATGATGGAGCACAGGTGCACACCACAGAACTGTGTCTTCCAGAACCTATAAATTCATTGCCTCCGCCGTGTTTTGACGGGTTCCCCCTTGATTTGTACTTTTCTCCTCACCCAGTTCTGCCATTGTTATCCTCCAGGGGATGCTACTGGGGTAGATGTGCATTTTGTGACCACGATTACATTTATGGCAAGAGGTACGAACCTCGAGACACCAAGAAGGTGGTAGATGATTTACAGTGGTTGAAAAACACGTACAAAACTGATTATTTTGCATTTGCAGATGAAGCACTAGCGCCACGTACAGTTGAAGCGCTTTCTGAAGAAATTATCAAAAGGAACATGAATGTCCACCTGATT
>Ga0209427_10007414_pt1 | contig 12427 bp, 5 predicted proteins | sample DeeMarSWOR136_30_FD_187465 | JGI IMG/M metagenome (GOLD analysis project Ga0209427, IMG submission 187465) | Marine sediment microbial communities from White Oak River estuary, North Carolina - WOR-1-36_30 (SPAdes) (version 2) | ecosystem: Environmental > Aquatic > Marine > Intertidal zone >... | reverse complement strand
CCAGCAAAAGATAGGTGATGCACTGAAAGAGAAGGGGATTGAGGTGGATTTCCATGACATTAAACCGGAAGATTTAGAGGAACTGGTTATTAATCTGAATGAACTGGAAGTGGAAGTAGACGGGGACGAGCGAGTTAGAGTATTTTGCGAATAGTCTTATTCCAAGACACAACTACAATCTGAACAGATATTGAAATTTGATAAAGACTGACTGCTGATTCATTATCAGCTCTTCCCGATCGAAATAGAAGTTGTTGCTGGCACCAATATGACTTCCCAGGTAGAATACTGAGAAAGCATTTAGTTTATAGCTGAACAAAGGATCGAGAGTGAAATATTTTTGTCGAACCAACTCTGAAATCCCGGAATTGTAATAATCTACTAAATTGTACTCTGCAATTAAACGAAGGTGCATCCGGCGGTTGAACTGATAGGAAAAAGAATTACGCAATATCCGCTGGCCTCTTATTTTATCTACCCCGTATTGTTTCCATAGATAAAAGTCTTGAAATTCCAGAGTATTAGCGAGTCTTGATGTTGGTTTAAAAGTGAGTGCCATGTTGTAATTCAGACTTGGTACTAATTCAAAAGGATTATGAGGATCTCCTTCTACCCCCAGACGATTAATCTGCTTGCCAATATTGAAAAAGAATGTTCCTATAAGAGATTTCAAGGTGCGATTTTCGACATAAAGCCATACCAGACGGGCATCGTCAAATTGTTTATCGTAAAGATTTTCCCGGTTGAAAATAAAAGCGGATAACTGAACGCTTGTCTGTCTTTGAAAACTGAAAAGTAAACTCGTTCGAAGACCTGTATCCTTTACAACACCATCGTAATTGAATTTTCGCCATACGCTGAACCGCGGTCTGATGAAAGTGAATAACCGATTATCATCAAATCTAAAAAAGTATCCGCCAACATATTCGATAGCGCGATAACTATTAATTTGAACAAAACCATTATCTGCCCGGAAACCCGGAGAAAAATCTTGATAGGCCAGGGTAGCCACCCAATGTCTTGAATTCCGGTTTAATTTAGCTCTCAACAATTTACCATAAAATGATTCACCATCAAAAGCAGCTGTTTTTACCTGATTTCCTATCTTAAAAGTTCCTTTACCCAGCATTTGAGATGCTTGTGGATCAACAGGTTCTTTCGTATAAGTAAGAGCTGCTATGGCAGAAAAGTGGTATTGTTCAGATATACGAAAACTTGCATCAACAGCTGTTGCGGTATTAGAACCACTTGTTTCTAACCGTCGGTCGGTGAGCATAAATCCGATGGCGGATTGATTACCAAGGTCGTATTTCGCACGAACAATATTGCTGTATGAATTATTATCGGTCAATAATACTGCACTGCGTTCTTCAAAAGGAATGATATATGGGGTACTGCGGTCGTAAGCTGAGGTAAATCCCAGACTTATATTTCCGTATCTTCCAGAAATTTTTCCTGCCATAAGAGGATCATTAATACTTCTTGAATAAAACAAATTAACAAATTGATCTATAGCGATACCATTGGAGTTGTAGTCAATCACGTAAATATCACTTCCCTCCTGGAAAAATGGACGTTTCTCGTTATAAAAAAGGGCAAAGGGATTATTGATATTGACCTGTCCCGCGTCCGACTCGATCTGACTAAAATCGGGATTGAAGGTAAAATCTGCAGTAAGATTGGAAGAGATGCCATATTTAAATCCGAAGCCAGCACGAGCTTCTGTCTGATTATAATGCCAGGAATCTAACTTTCCGTCATTTTCATTTTCAATTCGGTAACCATCTTTGCTGCTGATAGCGTAGGGTAAAATTTCCAGTTTACGGTTTTCTGATTGAACTTCGGGTAAACTGAACTGCAAGTTCCCGGCCTGTCCCATAAAGGAGTTGTTATTCAGGGAAATGGGCATCCAGGAGAATTTGTACGGATTATCTCGAGGGTAGTGGCGAATAAAGTGAACTGACCAGTTCTGTTCGGTCCCGTTTGGGAACCGGATGCTTTCAAAGGGGATTTTCAGTTCAGCAATCCATTGATCATCGTATATCCTGGCATCTGCTTTCCAGACCATATCGAAACTTTCATCCTCCGTACCATTGGCCTGCCAAAGTTTATCACCCTGAATTCCACGTGCATTCACATAGAACTCATATGCTTTTTGATGATCTTTGTCGGGATCAATGCTTACACAGACCCAATCATCATCATAGATATTGTCCCGATCAGTTAATGAAGCACGCAGTTGCGAAATATCGGGATCCTGACATATAAACAGGATATAAAGATTCTCTGAATCATATGCCAAATAACCATTTGTAATCGCATTGGGTTTTTTGTTTTCGACCGGCTCAAATTGTGTGAAATTTCCAAAATCGGCAGTCTTATACCAGCAACTATCAAATGCGCCGTCAATGGATATTTCTTCCTGTAAAATGATCGGTTGCAAGGTCAAGGCAGAATTTGGAATAAATTCAGCTTTTGCTCCTTCAACGTTAGTATTTGTAGCGTAATTATTGAATATTAAAATGAAATTCAACACAAATAGAACAAAACTTATAGAAAGGATACCCATATTTTTCATCAGGAATACCTTATATATTGGTTTTATACAGAAGCGTACGAAGAGTATTTTCAGAAGTTGTAAAGAATTTGTAAAATGTTATTCAGATGATGTGATGTCTGAACAGTGTTCTAAATGAACGAAATCATCATGAAGGACTTTATATCGAGAAGTGCTTAATATCAAGGAATGGGGTTTTCAGAAAAATGAATCGAGAAAAAATCTCACCATTATTCAAACAAAATGATATTTTCAAAATGATGGTATGAGGCCAATAAATGGGTAGATACCAAAGCCTTTATTTATTTGTTTAAAGTTTTGAACTTTATAATAGAATGAAAGTTAAAATTCAATCATTTAGTTTGTGATCCAATAAACTCATAATTATGCAATTTTAAGATTATGAACAACCTCCATTTTATGGATTGATATATTTTTTAATCTTTGTGCTTAATTCAATAGAATTTAAAGTTTGGGGATGAGATCAGTAAGAATATATGAAAATAAGGATGTGTTATCCTTGCAGGCAGTTCTATTTGCCGGGACAGGTAGTCCAGGAGCTTGCAACGATAGCGCTAAGGCGCTGTCAGACAGGATTGGATGGATATATTTCTAGCTGGTTATCTTGAATATTATTCACCAGAAAAAATTAAAGAAAAGTAATTATTTTACCGATCTATAAGGTCGTGTCAGAGAAGTTAAATTACTTTATAGTAAATAAAGTTTGAAATTTTCTATAGGGGTCATATCTGGGAGAAATAGAGAAATCACTGACCTAGCTGTTAAATAAATTACTTTAGTTAGTAATAAAAAGAGATCATAACAATGAAACTCAATAAATTTTTTCCAATTCTTGGTCTAAGCTTTTATATAATCATCAATTCTCATCCGATACCTGCCAGTCCGGTAAACTGGACCATCAGATTTAATGGACATGAACAGGTAACGATAGTGGAGGGAGAAGAGGTTCTTTCACAAATTAATCCGATGTTGGATAGTCTTATTGTAAGTATTGTGAGTTCTCTGAATGAAGTTGAAATTGGGGGTTTATGGATTAATAGCCGAAAATCAAATGCACAGATTGGATCACCTTTAAATTTTAATTTTCGGTTTGACACCCAGGGTTATACGCATTTTATCTATAGATTGCATGATTTTGAGGCAGATGTGCATTTTACTGGGGTATCACCATTGATCCCGAATATTGACGTTTTTTATCATGCTCCCCTGGTTGAAATCTCTGGATTTATTGATCCGGATTCCCAGAAGGTGCATGATCTAACCCTCAATACTCCTGATGATACATTCGAGATTTCTGTGGGTGGGATACCTTATACTCTTCCCCCTGAGACAGAGCAGGCGCTACGTGATAATGTAGTAAAAGCCATGATCGGTAATTTTGCTAATGGAGAATCTAATTTACTGGTTTTATTGAGTTCTCTTTCTGGCGGTCAGATACAGGCAGAAGATCTACAACAGATTTTAAAAGCTCTTGGAACATCTGGAATTGCCACCCAAGACATCACGCTGGTAGCTGAAATAGATAATTCAGATGGGGCGCTGACCATTGATTTTAATTATGAACAGCCTTATCGGGGAACCTTGATGCAATTGGATACTCCTCCCATTCGTGGAATGATGTTTTCCAGTGCCAACATCAAGTATACCAAGCAAAGTCTGGGATACAGCGGTGGCGATTTAAGTCATTATGATGATGTTTATGATGATGAGGAGCAATTCTTCAGGTTCCTTGATAGTCTGGAAATTAAATTTATTCGATCTGATATAAACTGGAAAACTGTCGAACCAGAACTGTATCCACTAACAAACCAATCCATTGATGAGTATATTGCTGCCCATTCACAAGTATTTGATAATCTGGAAATTCATTTTCAACTGGCCAATCAGTATTTATATGACTTTCTGGTCTCAATAGGGGATGGTCATTCAATTCCCAGAGATGCGGTAACTGGTAAGGAATTATGGATTGGTTATGGGTTAGAACCGACTTCGCAGGATGAGGTCCTGGGTTATTCTGCAGACAATTATGAATTTCTCCACCGGGGCAGCTATTTGGCAGCACTGGAAAGACATATCAGAGCAGTGGTAAGACGCTTGAAGGATGTCATCGATTTCTGGCAGGTTGAGAATGAACTCAATCAGGCTGATTTGGCTGTATTAACAAATTCAGGTAGCACCTTCCGTCGCAATGGTTCCGCCTGGGCCCGGGTGGATTTCCTGGATGAAGTCATGCAAACAATGACCGCTTCCATCAAAATTGAAGATCCAAACGCCCGGATTACCCATAACTTCCATCCTTTCCGCTTGCGAAAAATACAGGATTGGGAGCAATATCTCGATGTGATTGGTTTGACATATCATCCCAATTTTATGACAGCATTTCCTCTCTTTAGCGATTTTAGCGGTGAATTGGTGAAAATCGCCTATTATCTACTTGATGGAACGACTAAACCTGTCTGGATCCTTTCTTCTGGTTATCCAGCTATGCGGAATGGTGGAATTGCTGATTGGGATTTCAGTGAGGATTTTAACAGCAATTTGGTTGATTTCAATACTAGCCGGCAGGTGAAGTGGATGTCCGATGCACTTGCAAGCACGGGCGCCAGTGAAACCAAAGCGTTTTTGTTTCGGACTTATCAGGCTCATGATCCTGAGGCACCGATAAGCACCCGTCCCAATGATCATGCCGGATTAATATTCCCGGATGGCACTCTCAAAGCCTCTCATGATATAATCATAGCGGATTTGAAAATAAATGGTCTATCTGTTTTAATTACAGGTCCAGATAGCCTTAATAAAGGTGCGCAAGGTGATTTTAATGCGCAGGCCCATGGTGGTGTTGCATATATTCAAGATGGTCTGGCACGCTATGCTTTTTATCGCTGGGAACGCAAAGAAGCAGGAGGTGATTGGCAGGAAATTGGGTCAGGTGAACAACAGAATGTAATTAGCCAACAAGGTAGCGCTGATTTTTGGTTAAGATGTGAAGTGACTGATTTTTATGGTAATAAACAACTTTCGAATGAATTTCTGGTGGTTGTTGATGAATTAGTTGAAATTTTTTCAAAAGAAAACATTCCCATGCAGACGCAATTATTTGCAAATTATCCCAATCCGTTTAATGCAATTACCAATATAAAATTTAGTTTGGCAAATGCGGGAAATGTTAAATTAGAATTATTCGACATGCTGGGACATAGCGTGCAGACAATTTTTAGTGGGAATAAACCAGCTGGCTATCATGAAGTAACTTTTGACGCTTCCCACCTTTCTAGTGGTGTATATTTTTACCAATTTGTAGTAGGTGACATCAAACAGATGAGAAAAATGATACTCATGAAGTGAGCTTTCTTTAATGGTTGAATTTTAATTTTCTACTTTCAAATAGGCAGCTCGTTTCAAGAAATGGTCAATAATTAATGTTCTTCCACCATTGATGACCATCTCACTGATCCCCCCTTTTCAGAAGTACCAAATTTTGAGTGATTAAGTAGATTTCGGCTGATTTTTATTTCATCGAATATATTTTTCCACATTGAAGGTATCTATTAAGATCCAAAACTAGATAATTTGTTATTTATCTCGGGTATTTCCGGTTCTCCGGTTAATAATTTTTATGATTGTTTACTTTGCTCCGAAAAAATATTATTTAAATGTCATTCCGACCGAAGCGAATGAAGTGAGCGAAGTGGAGGAATCTATTGAACTTATAAAGATTTCTCGACTTCGTCCCGTTCAACCGGGACTTTGCTCGAAATGACAGTTTTACTAGATCTAATATAAATAATATGTTACTATAAATATTTTCGGAGTAAAAGCACTAATCATAATAATTTTTATTATCTGTATTCATTTATGTAACTTCTTAAAGATTTATTAATCTTATTTATGTTTTCTATTTAAAGAAAATGGGGATAAATAGTAAAAAGATTAAGTAAGTGGTGGAAAGTAGCGAAGGATTTCAAAATTGAAAAGAAAATAGGCGTTATGAGCGTAATATTATTTGTATTATATTATTTTTATTATTATATTTAAAAACTATAAAATATATAAATCGCTTAATAATAGAAAAAATAGGGGATTAAATAAATGTTGATCGAAAGAAAATATGACTCATCTGAGGTAGCCGATTTGAATAAGGATATAAGAATGGCGTTAAAATATGCCAGGTCACAGACCGCTTATTATTCCAAGAGTTTTTTTCTCTCTTCCGCTATGCTACCCGGGGAAAAACGATGGGACACCTACGCATTGTATAATTTCTGCCGATATGCGGATAATATTGTTGATAAACCTCGCAACAGATCAAAAAAAGAGTTGGTTAGCGAATTGAATGGTATCTCACAGGAACTAAAATTGGCATATAAAAGAGGTGAATCAGAACACCCTGTTTTAAAATCTTTCATTTATGTCGCCACAAAATATCAGATTCCCATGAAATATCCTCTGGAACTGTTAGAAGGGGTGAAAATGGATATTTATAAAAATCGTTACCATAATTTTGATGAATTGTATCTCTTTGCCTATCGGGTAGCAGGGGTAGTAGGAATAATGATGACCTATGTATTGGGGTATAAAGATCCATCCGCTTTTGCGCATGCTGAAAAATTAGGCATAGCTATGCAGTTAACCAATATATTGCGTGACATCCAGGAGGATAAGAACTTGGGTCGTATTTATCTACCACAGGATGAAATTCAGAGATTTGACCTGCATGAAGAGGATTTTTTTTCGGAAAATATCACCGAAAAATTCAGGAAATTTATGTCCTTTCAGGTAAAGCGGGCTCAACAATACTATCATGAAGCGAACCATGGTATTAAAATGCTTACTGATAGCACCCAGTTTGCGATATATGCTGCCAGCCGGATTTATCAGGGAATTCTTCTTAAAATCGAATCACGCAACTTTAATCCATTTCTGGGACGGGTATTTGTCTCTCAGGGAAAGAAGATCTTAATACTACTAGGTGAAATATTTAGAACCCGATTACTTCGACCAGTTTTTACCATGTTTACCTGATACTTAGTAGATTTCATAGGTTTGTGCTAATGATAAATAAAAGTTAAAAAAGCAATCTATTCGACTTCACCTCCTATCTTTCGCCTTGAATTCATAAAAATATTTATTTGATTTAAATAATAAAATTCAAATAAAGGATGAACTACAGACATCTTCATTTTCTGGTATTCTTTCCTCCTTTCTGCTTATATAGTTGTGCTAAACTTTTTAAACTATAGCGTTGATGAAAATATATATCTTAACATTACATTTTATTAAGGATTATCTGGATTTAATTGCAGGAATTTTAAGGAAAATAGTAAATATTATAGAATTGCCTTAAAGATTAATTCAAGTTTTACAAAATGGGTAGGTGAGATATAATCCCTCTTAAATACTTCGCCTGAATTTTACTATTTATCTATGTTAATTCCACCTGAAGTAAAGTTTTTCATCCAGAAATAGAAAGTTGGTATCTATCTGAAGAGATACGATATTTTATTTTGTGATTTTAAGTACTATTAACATAAAAATTAGCAGAATTTCATTGCACATATGTTCATGATGCCATAAATTGTAAGAAAATTATTTTTATAGTATAATGCGAATTCAATCACAAAAATTTTTGTTTCAGACTGTCTGTTGCCTGACCTCACTGACCATATTTGCTTTAATTTTAGTGATATCAAGTGAGAATTTCTCAAAGGGAAAAACCATCCTATTGAGCAAAGAAAGTCATGAACAACAATGTCTGGTGACACATTGGAATTCCTGCTCAGATAAGATGCTGGTACTTCATACGCAGGGGATGTTTGGATATAAAAAATGAATGTATAAATATTTTGTTGATGTTCAATTATAGTTATCTGGATTCAAAATATTAAAACAAGCGGAGGACTTGTCCATGTTTATCTATTCAAAGAAAATCGACCCCTTTACCAACGAAGAATTTGTTGAAGTACCTTTTAAAGGATTATTTTTGGCTGAACATCCCATATATAATAAGGGTACTGCTTTTCCGGCAGATGAACGAGAAAACCTTGATTTACAAGGGGTATTCCCGGACACCGTTTCAAATTTGGATCTCCAGAAAAAAAGAACTTATGAGAGCTTTTGTATGAAACCTAACGATCTTGAGAAGTATATATACATGCTCTCCTTGCAAGATCGAAACGAAACTTTATACTATGCGCTAATTCTGGATCATCTAACGGAAATGTTGCCCATTATTTATACGCCAACCGTTGGTCAGGCGTGCCAGCAGTTTAGTCACATCTTTCGGCGTCCCAGAGGGCTTTATGTGACAGCCAATAACATTCAAAATGTCGACAAAGTCTTGTCAAATGCCTCATTTTCCAATGTTTCACTGATTGTCGTGACAGATGGAGAAAGAATACTGGGTTTAGGTGATCAGGGGGCTGGTGGTATGGGAATTCCCATTGGGAAGGTCAGTCTTTATGTAGCCGGAGCTGGCTTGCACCCTGCCTATTGTCTTCCTATCTTAATTGATGTAGGAACTAATAATGAGAAATTGTTACAGGATCCTCTTTATATCGGTATCAGAAAAAAGCGGCTTACTGGTGATGCCTACGATGAGATTATTGAGCATTTTGTGAATGCAATTCGTCGCCGATTTCCAAATGCCTTGTTGCAGTGGGAGGATTTTGGGAAAAATAATGCCTTTAGATTATTAGATCGCTACCGAGAGAGAATCTGTTCTTTTAATGATGATATCCAGGGTACGGGTTCTATTTCCATGGGTGTTTTTCTTTCGGCCATGAAAATTAAGAAAGAAAAACTAGGTAAACAGCGTTTTGTCCTGTTTGGTCAGGGTCAGGCAGGGGTAGGCATTGCCCGCCAGATACTCACTGGCATAATGGAAGAGGGCTTGAGCGAGAATGAAGCGAGAGAATGTATTTTTGGGGTTGATAAAGATGGACTTTTAGTTGAAGGCATGAAAGTTTCTGAAGAACAGAAACCATGGATAAAAGATCGGGCCATGGTTGAAAGCTGGCAGTTATCAGAACCAAATAAAATTAATCTCTTAGATACTGTTCGTAATGCCAAAGCAACTGTTTTGATTGGCGTTACCGGACAAACCGGTGCCTTCACAGAAGATGTGCTAGCCCAAGTGGCAAAAAATTGCCAATTGCCATTGATTATGCCACTTTCCAATCCCACCGCCAAAGCAGAATGTACACCGGAGTTTGCCTATCAAGTGACCAAAGGGAATTGCCTGGTAGCAACTGGCAGTCCATTTAAACCGGTAATGGTAAAAGGTAAGGAAAGGACCATATCTCAGTGTAATAATTTGTATATCTTTCCTGGTGTTGGTTTGGGCGCTTTAGTAGTTGGTACCCCTAAAGTAACCAATCAGATGTTTATGGCGGCCTCTCACGCTTTGAGCGACATGGTATCAGAAGAGGAGTTAAAGGCGGGACAATTATTGCCTAGTATTGAAAATATTAGAGAAGTATCAGTACAAGTTGCTCTGGCAGTGGCCAAAGAAGCACGTGAAACTGGATTGGGCATCCGGGCGGATGATGAACAACTATTAAGAATGATAACAAATGCCATGTGGAAACCAAAATACCTCCCATACAGGTTCATCAAACCTGAATAACATACTAATTGCACTATGTATTTGTTGAACTTTCGGGATATTGTATATAATGTTTTGTAATGGGAGAATTTGAAATTAAGGATTTATGCTATTTTATTTGGTAAGGTATGAAAAATTATTGATAAGTAAAGCTTAATTTTTATATATTTTTATGCAAAAATTTGATTACTTTACTAAACAATAAATGATGTGGAGTAGGAATATAAAAGAGATTAGATTTGTACTATTTTTTATTTTGCCTAGTTAACTAATATTTTTACATAGTTTTATATCCTTAGAATATCGATTGATTTTTAGCCACTTTCTCTATCTCTCACTTGAGAAATCTGTAAAAAATCATTAGCTGCAAAAATAGTTATAGTTATATTTAATCATTATAATTTTATAAGTCAGTAAAATGTCGCAACATCGACAATACGATTAAGGTAGCTATTTGCAGGATAGATAGATGAAGAAAAAATTGATTTTTCGCATCGCTGTTATGGTTATAATTATTTTTTTACTATGGCGTATTTATCGTTTGATCCTTCCGGGTACTGATTCCGATCAACAAATCCAGTCTCGTCCGCCTGTAGCAGTAGAAGTAGACAGTATTCGTTATGGGAACATCAATGAGGTCAGACAGCTTACTGGTACTGTTTATCCTTATTATCAATATGTTGTTGCCCCAAAAGTATCGGGTCGTATGATAAGTATCAGTAAGCGAATCGGTGATTGGGTTAAAACAGGTGAGGTAGTTGCCCGGATTGATGATGCAGAATATCAACAAGCGGTAAGGGAAGCGGAAGCCAACCTTAAAATCGCTAAGGCTGCCTTGCTTGAAGTTCAGAGTCAGCTGGAACTATCCCAGCAGGAACTTGAGCGGATGGAATCTTTACAGGAAAAGGGATTGGTTGCATCGGCAGAACTGGAGGCTGCCACCGCTAAATATACCGCTCAGCAATCTCGGGTGAAACTTACGCAAGCACAGGTTGAACAGCGCGAGGCAACCCTGAAATCAGCTAAAATCAGGCTGAGCTATACTGTATTAACCGCCTCTGAACCTGGTTTTGTGGGAGAACGCTTTATTGATGAAGGGACACTCTTAGCGCCCAATGCACCGGTGATATCTGTTGTTGGAATAGATACCGTTTTTGTAAGGACCACTGTAATTGAGAGGGATTATGGGCGAATTAAACCCGGACAATTTGCTGTTATTAACGTCGATGCCTTTCCTGATAAAAGTTTTAGCGGGATGGTGACCAGATTAGCTCCCCAATTGCGGGAAGCGTCCAGAGTAGCGGAAATGGAGGTCAAGGTTGTGAACGATTCACTGATTCTGAAACCGGGAATGTTTGCTAAACTGACGGTGATCTTACAAGAAAAAGATCAGGCCCAGATTATCCCAAACCAGGCAATCGTGACCAGTAATGGAAAGTCAGGAGTATTTATTGTTAAAGAAGGGGAGAACATTGCTCATTATGTTCCGGTGGAGATTGGTATTATCGGGCAGCAAAAAACGGAAGTCATCTCACCAGAATTAGAGGGTCGGGTGATAACACTCGGCCAACATCTGCTGGAAGATGGCAGTCCGGTCATTCTCCCAAATGATTGAGTTTTATTCAATATCAGCCAGAAAATAATTAGAAAGCAGTCGCCTATATGAACATCGCTAAAGGTTCAGTTAACCGGCCGATTTTAACTACAATTATCTTCTTGATCATTTTGACCTTGGGAATTGTGGCATTTACCCGGCTTCCCATCGATCTGATGCCCGAAGTCACCTATCCAACCATTTCAGTGAGCACCGACTATGGTAACGTGGGGCCTCAGGAAATGGAGGAACTGGTAACGCGACCTATTGAAGAAGCACTTGCTGCTGTGCAGGGTGTGGAAGAAATTTCCTCAACCTCTACTGAGGGTCGTAGCCAGGTGCGGGTTGCCTTTACTTGGGGAACAGACCTGGATGTAGCAGCCAATGATATCAGAGACAGAATAGACCGGGTAATGGGTCGATTACCGGAAGATATCGAAAGACCCATGATAAGAAAATTTGACCTATCGGCTTTCCCGGTTATATATATTGGTATCTCGGGAAATTTGAATCCCCGGGACTTACGCCAGTTGGTGGAGGATCAGATAAAATATCGTCTGGAGCGGGTCACCGGTGTGGCGGCGGTGGACATCCGTGGCGGTCTGGCGCGGGAAATCCACATCAATCTCAATGCTGGGCAATTAAAGGCACT
>Ga0209427_10007411_pt1 | contig 12427 bp, 9 predicted proteins | sample DeeMarSWOR136_30_FD_187465 | JGI IMG/M metagenome (GOLD analysis project Ga0209427, IMG submission 187465) | Marine sediment microbial communities from White Oak River estuary, North Carolina - WOR-1-36_30 (SPAdes) (version 2) | ecosystem: Environmental > Aquatic > Marine > Intertidal zone >... | reverse complement strand
ATAAAGGGCACTTTCTTTTTATCATCCTGTACCATTTTTAAAAGTTGTATACCATCACCCTGATTAATAAACAGGTCAGAGATGACTATATCACATTTAAAAGCATTAAAGGCACTCACCGCTTCAGGAAAATCACATGCATCTATGACCTCATAACCTTCATCTTCAAGTTCAAAGCGTAGTGCCTGCCGCACTGAGCGTTCATCTTCGACTATTAATATCTTTGCCATACTATAAATCCTCCTTTTAATTCCAATTATTGTTTAGCAATCTTTGTACCAATTTTTAAAAGTTTTGAATGAAACGGAATTTAATGGGAATATCAAGGATTTTGAGAGATTCAGAGATTATTCAATGAATGTAACGATGGAGCAAATGTGAACTATTCTTCACACTTTCACGATTTTAGTTCACAGAGTGTGAATTATTCTTCACACTTTTGTAAACCAAGGGCTTTAATTTTTTTAGATAACCATTCACGAGTAAGTTTTGCATGATGAGCAGCTTTTTTAGCGTTCCAGGAGTGCAATTGCATTAATTTTAGAAAGTACTCTTTTTCAAATATTTCCAGGGCTTTCTTATGGGCAAGATTCTCAATTCCTCTAGGAAGTATTTTTTCGATATGTTCATTGCGAATATTTTTAGAATGATTATCAATACTCTTGATATACAAGTTTTCTGGCCTTATCCATTGCGTATTACAAAATACAAAGGCATCCTCTAATATGTTTCGCAACTCTCGTACGTTACCTGGATAATCATATTCCTCTAAGATACGGATAGCACTTTTAGTAAGTTTTATATTCTTCTTTCGTTCCTGATTAAATTTATTTATAAAAAAATGGGCCAGAGATTGGATGTCTTCACGTCTTTCTCTTAGCGGGGGGATATAGATGTTAATTACATTAAGTCTATAATACAGATCCTCTCGAAAACGACCGAGGCTTATTTGTTTAAGCGGATCTTTGTTGCTCGCCGCGAGAACCATCACATCAACTTCAATAGCTCTTTTTCCTCCAATTCTATAAAAGTTGCGCTCTTCTAAAACGCGTAATAAGCTATTTTGTAGTTGCAGGGGTAATTCAGATATTTCATCCAGAAATACTATGCCACCATTAGCGTGTTCAAATTTCCCCTGTCTTGTGCTATAAGCACCTGTAAATGAACCTTTTTCATGTCCGAATAATTCACTTTCGATTAAATTAACCGGAATTGCAGCGCAGTTTATAGGTACAAATGGTGCACTACGACGCTTACTTAAGGAATGAATTGTACGTGCAACCAAGTCCTTTCCAGTACCGCTTTCTCCCTCAATTAAGCAAGTAGCTTTTGCATCGGCTGCAACTTTGCGTACTTTATTCATCAAATCTTCCATTTGAACCGATTTACCAATAATCTGAAAACCACTATAATGGTGTTGAATGGTTTCTTTGAGAATAAGATTTTCTACAGCCAGTTGATGCATCTGCATTTTTTTCGTTAAGAGGTTATCAATACGCAGCATTAATTCGTCTATACCAAATCCCTTTGAAACAAAGTCATCTGCCCCTGCTTTCATAGTATTGACGGCATTTTCGACTGTTTCAAATGCGGTCATGGCTAAAATTGATGGTTGATACCATTGCTTTTTTGCACTTTTAATCACTTCCAGACCATCCTGAACTTTGGGCATCATCAGGTCAGACACAACAAGATCTATTTCATTTGTTTCCAATAACTGGATCGCTGTTCGTTTGTCAGAAGCTGTTAATAATTCATAATCTTTATTTTCCTGCAAATAAAAAGTAATACCCTTTAACATGGTTATCTCATCATCAACTATTAATAAGCGGTACATAATTGAATTCTTCCTATAAATTTGTTATTCATATCCTGGTTTTTTATTGTATATACTCAAAAGTTATAATAAAGAATTATGGCCCTGAACAATTTCCCGGCAATATTATGGTGAAAGTAGATCCAACACCCTCTTCGCTTTCTACCTCAATTTTACCACGGTGCATAGTTACTGCGCGTTTAACCATGGCGAGCCCCAGACCATGCCCCTGCTCTTTCATGGAGAAAAAGGGACGAAATATCGTATTTATACGATCGCTTGATATTCCTATGCCTGTGTCACCTATTTTTATTACAGCTTCACCATTCCAGATTGTCTCTATGTAAATGGTACCACGATCGACGATCGCTTCCATGGCGTTTATCAACAAATTCTTTAACGCCATCAATAGCATGGCATAATCTCCAGGAATTTTGGGCATGGTTTGATCATATTTTCTGGATATATGGGTTGAAACCATGTGTACCTGTTGAACCGCATCCTCGATGATTTCATTAATTTGTATAGATTGTATATCTAATTTCGTCGATTTTGAGATATCTAGAGTTCTTTTAATAAAATCTTCCACGCGTTGAGAGGCCAGCAGGATTTCTGCTGCATATTTTCTGAGCGGACTATCTGTAGGCAATCGACGATGCAATCCGTCAGCTAAAAGATGAATACCGTTTATGGGATTTTTTAGATCATGGATGATAAACGCAGCAAATTCACCAATCATAATCAATCCTTCATTAGCTATTTTCTCGTTCAATAAATCCTGTAGCTCTTTTGAGAGTTTATTAAGAGTAATGACCAGTTGTCCAATCTCGTCTCCGGCATAATGCGGTATTTGGGCATCAAAATTGCCCTTGCCATATTCTTCTGCCAATCCGGCGGCATCTAATATAGGCTTTGAGATCGATTTTGAAATGGTGTATGCAAGTGCGAGGCTTATCAGGAGAGCGACAATGCCTATCCCAATAATGGTATTCATCAATCCCTGGTAGGGCTCTTCCATGGAGTAGGTGATTCGAGCCGTTGCGATTCTCCTATTAAACTGAAATATTGGCACTGCGGTGTCCCATAGCTCCCTGCCATCATCAAGACTGATATCTTGTAAATGGTATGTGTCAGACGCCAGGGCTTTCTGTGTTAGTTGATCTGTAAAATGATGTCCTCTTAATTCTGGTTTATCCGCTGCGATTACTCTACCGCTTGTATCCAGTAAGGCAATTGAAGATATATCTGCACTCTCGACCATACTATCAATCAACATTTGAATAACTATATAATCATTTTGTAAAATGGCATTAAGGCTGCTGTAGGCGAGTGTGCGTGTGAGACTAAATGCCTTTTCCTGCACCTCCTTTAAAAGCATTTGTCTCTGAAAATAAAAAACAGCAGCGGAAACAAATATTATTATAATAACCACTACAGCAGAGAACAGGATAAAGAATTTGTTCTTTAATCTCAATTGCTCAAATTTGACTAGTATAAAAGGCTTTTGATGCTCTTTAAATTCAGTTTTATTCATTTAAACTTATGCTTTGATATTGGATGATTTCGTAAGGATTAACAAATAACTCTTTAATTTTATTTTTATTATAAGCGAAGTGTGATGTAACATGATATAAAAATACTGCCGGCGTGTCATGCAAAATATGAGATATTATTCTCTTATAAAGAAAAACTCTCTGCTCATTATTAAACTCTCGGGTACACTGATCAAGGAGACTGTCAATAATTGCATTGTGATAGTTCATTCTATTCTGTGGGGAATTGGAATAAAAAAGAGAATACAAAAAATTCCACGGATCGCCGATTACCTCACTACCATAGCTATCAATAAACATTTGTGAACTGTCGTATACGATTGCTCGATCAAGCGCCTCCCAGGAATTGAATCGGGTAACCTTTATCGAGATGCCAACCTTTGCCAGTTCCGTTTTCAAGAATTCTAAGATAGTATGTCTGGAAAAAGCCATCTCGGGATAAAAGAGCTTTACCTGCAAACTATCAGCGTAACCTGCTTTTTTTAACAATTGTTTTGCCTGTAAGTAATCATACTTATCCTGTTCTAATTCTCTATAATTTAACAAAGCGGTAGGGATGGGACCGCGGGCAATCTCTGCATTTCCTCTAGTAAGATTGTGGACAAATTTTGGAATATTGATTGCTTTGAAAATCGCCCTACGAAGTGTAGGATCATTAAATGGAGTACTTTTATTATTAAAACCAAGATAAATGACATTAGCAGGTTTTTGGATATAGAAATCGATGGTGCCCAACCATTTAAGACGGTCAACATAATAACTTGATATGGCATAAAGGATGTCAACGTTATCACGCTCAATCGATTGCTCGCGCTGGTAATTGTCATTGTAAAATTTAAATATAATATAATCAATGTTATTCCCGCCATGCCAATAATTTGAGTATGCTTTTAATACTATTTTATCATCCTTTATCGCTTCATGAAAGCGAAAGGGACCGCTACCAACAGGATGATATGCGATATCATCTCCATATTTCTGTAATGCCATTGGTGAGATGGCCACCAGCCCAATGGGTGATGCCAGGGCATATAGAAATATGGCGTGAGGAACTTTTAATTTGATTTGTAAAATAAGTGAGTCAAGCACAATAAAAGAGTCAATATTTTCAAAAATTGGAAAAGAATGATGCAATTTAATTTGTCGTTCGAAGGCATATTTGGCTGAGTGAGCTGTGAAATTGCTATTATCGTGAAAGGTTACACCGGGACGTAAATAAAACGTGTAACACTTTGCATCATCTGAGACATCCCAGTGAGTAGCTAAATGTGGTCTGAGTGTTTTAAAGTCATTATCGAGTGTCAGCAAGGTTTCGTATATCTGGGCATAAATTTGAATATCATTTACATCAAAATTCCTGGCAGGATCTAAACCGGCGGGAAAATTGCTCATACCTTGTGTAACGGTTACCTGCTCAGTGAGTATCGCGCAGCGACATAAAAAAAGCAAAATAATCGAAAAAATGAATTTATGCAGCATGCAAAAATATAGTAATTTGTTTTGAATTTAAGAAGTAAGAACATTTTAATTGTAAAAAACATGCAGCGGTTCAAAAACTAAAAATAGAACTGCTGCATGTTCCAATAATGCAACTTTCAGTTTTTATTCTATTACCATTGTAACTGCTCTCTTTGCTTCAGCAGAATAAGGTGCTATGAAAGTCACAACCATAAATAGAAAGAACCAAATCCGTTTGAATTTTTTGAATAATTTCCTCATATGTGTGTTATCTCCCATTTTTATAATACCTTGCCCTAGTGAATTAAACAAAAAACAGAATTATTCCTATTCTATACCACCTCCTTTCTGTGAATAAACTAAAATTTGGCACCAGTCGTTATCAGCGCTTTAAAGGTATGATATCGTAACCGTATAATGGGCAGGAGATTGGTTAAAACCTTGCCGGGATTAAATAACAACTTTATAATGTTCTCCTCTAATGTCAATAGCCATAATCTTAAGGTGGTGCCGAGATGCAGCTTGTAAGCATAACCACGCAGATAGTCATCTCTTGTGAGTAATCCTTGAGCTCTATATTGTTGATAAACAACGCTGCCGCGATATATTTCTAATCTTTTATTTATAGAAATGAGGCAGTGTTTTCCATTAAAATATCTGCGCCTGAGCTCGAATAGAGCTATCAATTGTTTTACTAAATCTCCTAAAGTTGTATAAGCATCAGCTAATATAACCGAAGCAATAACATCCACCTTTAGTTTATTCAGAATTATAACGGCTTTTAGATTTTGACGCACGGAAATACCTTTACCGAAACGCCGCAGTTGTTCGCTATCAAACGATTCCAAACCTAAAAAAATGCGTTTCAGCCCCGCAGATTTCAATTGCGCGATGATATCATATTGAATTGTATCTGCACGGCACATTAACTCGAAACTGATATTAAGATCCCTGCTCTCCAGTTCATGAACAAATTCATTGACATACTCCGCACCCCTTCTCCCTTTTACTAAAAATTGATCATCATTGAAAATAAAATAATTGGTATTAAATTTTTCCATTAATTGTTCAATCTCATCTACCACGTTTTTTGCAGACCTCCTGCGCCACCTCTTACCATTGCTGGCAGCATAGAATCTGATGATGTCACAGAATGCACATTTTCCCCAGCATCCACGTGTTGCATTTATTCTAAGAGGTGATTTATTTTTAATCGTAACAGCTGCATATTTTCTGTCAGGTGGCGGTAAGATATCAAGATTTTTTATCAGAGTTTGTGCAGGGTTCTCAATGATTTTGCTATTTTTACGAAATGACAAACCAAGGATATCAGTTAAGGCAATATCTTTTTTGTTAATAATAACTTCTAATAATTCTGCCAGGATCAATTCACCCTCACCACGGACCACGTAGTCGATTTCTGGAAAATCTCTGAGTATTTCCCGGGATGAAAAAGTGGCAAAATAACCACCGAGGATAATACTTCCCTGATAACCGGCCCTGCGTACAGATTTAATTAAAGCTAATCCCTTTTTCTTTGAAGCATCTACTAAGGAAATACCGAGTGCTTTTGGTTTAATTTTTATTATTTTATTCACTGTGTCACGAAGAGTTATTTCTTCGATGATCATGTCGATAATGTCAGCGGTGAAGCCCCTGCTGACAACATAGGATTTCAGGTAGGCAATTCCTAAATGTTCACTCTTTTGTCCTGATGCACCCTTGCCAGGATTAATGATCAATATGTCCATATAATTGCTCCCGAGTGGTATACTGTGCGTTTAGTACAATGGCATGTATCATGCCAAAAGTAATAAATATATCTAAATATATTAATTACAGTATTTTATATATTTTCTTGCTGGGAGCTAAGTGTGAACAAAACTTCACACTTTATGAATAAAAATTCACAATATGTGAATTTTAATTCACACTTTTTGTGATTTAAATGAAGAACATGGTATCTACAGGTAAATTATGTCAGTGGCAAAACATTAAACCCAAAACAGTGGTTAGTGTTGTTCGAGGGGATCAATTTTATATCTAAAATATTTTTTTCACAAAAACTACAGAAGTGCTAGAGTACCATCTGATTTTGTTAACTTACTCAGTAAGTTTTATCTTTTGAATAGCGCGTAACAGGTCACGGCGTGTTATTTGCCCAACAAGTTTACCCTCTTTTACCACCAATAACCGGCGAAAGGCACTCTTTAAGAATTTATCAGCTACTGTAAAAATATCAAGATCGGGATGAATCGTCACAACATTTTTTGTCATATAATCAGATACTTTACCACTGGGAAGACTGCTATAAGCTCCATGCACCAGAGTTCTTAAGCAATCCTTTTCTGACAGGACACCTACCAATCTTTCCTTTTCATCTACAACAGCGGCTCCGGTAATTTTGCTATCTAACAATATCTGGATCGCTTTATACACGTCCATGTCTGGAGATAAGGTTATAAAAGATTTATCCATAAAATCACTGACGTGTGGTGCAACTTTTACCATGATCGATCTCCTGATTTTATCATAAAAGGAATATTATATAATTTGATCCTAGCAATCAAATTATTTTATCGCGCGTTAGTTTAAATAAAGTAATTTCTGATGGTACGCCAACACGAACTGGAGGTCCCCAATATCCTGTACCTTGATTTATGTATATCCACGTGTTGTTGTGCTTGTGCAGTCCTTTAACATAGGGTTGTCCTAAAGTGACAAGAAGATTCCAGGGAAAATATTGACCGCCATGGGTATGACCTGATATTTGTAAATCAAAACCTGCTTGCGAGGCAGAAAAAATACTGCGCGGTTGATGTGCCAATAAAATTTTAACTAAATTTTTTGGTGCATTGATCAATGCTTTATTGGGATCTGAAGCATGTTCTGGTATAAATTGTCCGGATGTATAATCGCTTACACCGGCAAGAACCAAATTTTCAGAATTATGCTCAATTATGACATGGTTGTTTAACAGTACAGTGAGACCTAACTTATCGATAGCCTCAATCCATGGTTGGGCACCAACATAATATTCATGATTGCCAGTGATAAAATATACGCCGTGCGGTGCAGATAATTCTTTGATAGGTAGCACGTCTTTATGAATATTACTGATGAGGTCATCCACTAAATCCCCTGTGCATACAATTATATCTGCATTCAGGCGGTTAGTATCTTCAACAACCGATTGCACAAAAGCACGTTTAATGGTTGGACCTACATGAAGATCCGAGATTTGAGCGATGCGTAATCCTTCCAAACCTTCCGGCAAGCTGGCAATCGCTATGGTAATTTCTTTTAGGATCGGATCACGTCGCGCTTCGTGGATCCCATAACCCGTCATCAGTGCAGAGCTACCAATAATGCCCAAATTTACGGAATTGATTATGAACTGACGTCTTTCAGGATCATACTCTTTCACCGTATGTGTAATAGATTTTTTAATGCGCGTGATGAGCACTATTAGCAGAGCAATTAAATCACGCAACAGGAGAAATGCCACGATAAATGAGAAAAAAGCAAAAATAGTAAAGGCTATCCAGCCAACCAGATCGATCCAGAGACTATTTTTGAAGGCGAATCTTAATCCAAAAGACAGGGGCATTAAGAGTGGTAATAACATTAAAAATACCCAGAGAATTTTCTTAATCTTTCTGGAAAAAGGAGCTGGAGAGATTACGCGCTTCCCGATATAAATATATGCTAATACCAATACCGATGTTGTTATAATAAAAAAAAGCATTTAGCCCTAAATTTCCTTATTTTTTCTTGCATCTCTCAATAATGCATCTAAGAGATACTCATCATTATAACCCATATTTAATTCTGTATTTGGTTCATTATGCGCAATATATTTTAAAACTTTTTCTATATTTAAACCTTACCTTAAAAATAAAATCTTTTCTCATACCAGGACTCCTTAAACTGCTCTCTTTTTTTAACAATAGGTGTCCCTAGTATTTTAATCAAAAAATGTTTTATTTAAAATAACATGTTATATTATAAATATATTCCATCATGATACATAAGGATAAACTACAGAGTCTTTTGTTTGTCGTTCAGCGAGCTTAAATGGGGAGAAATATGTTCAAACGAATTTTACCTGGAAGTACACTTGGAATAATTTCACCGGCTTTTATACCAGATTCACAACGTATGAGAACAGGCATTGCATATCTTAAGAATAAAGGTATTAAGATTCGATATGGAAGTCATTTAAGAAAGCATTATGGCTATTTTGCTGGTACTGATGAGGAGCGGCTTTCCGATTTACATGCCATGTTTTCCGATGAAAAGGTGGATGGAATCATTTGTGCCAGAGGCGGCTGGGGTAATTTACGTTTAATAGATAAGATTGATTACCAATTAATCAGTGCTAATCCTAAGCCAATAATAGGGTATAGTGATATCACCACACTACAGTTGGCGATATGGAAAAAAACCGGAATACCCTCAATATCGGGCCCCATGGTCGCTGTAGAAATGGGGAAGGGAATCGAAGCATTTACCGAAGAACATTTTTGGGGACAGCTGCAAAATCCTCAATCGCACTATGTATTCAAATTTTCTACCTGTGATACCGTTATTATGAATGATGGCAAGTCGCAAGGAATTCTGTTGGGTGGGTGTTTATCTCTGGTGGCAAGTTTACTGGGAACGCCATATTGCCCCGATTTCAGCGGTGCAATTCTTTTTATCGAAGATATAGGGGAGAAACCTTACAAAATTGATAGATACCTTGCTCACTTGTATCAAGCAGGTGTATTTAATATGATTTCGGGTATAATTTTTGGCGATTTTCTCGATTGTGAACCTGAAGAAGGTGAAGTGTCATTTGCTTTAACTGAAATACTTGAACAATATTTCACAAAGGCCAGGTATCCAGTGATTAGACAATTTCCTTATGGACACGGCGCTATCAAATTTACCATGCCTATCGGGGTAAAGTGCCATCTTGATACTGATAAGGACACAATCTCATTAGAAAATCCTTTTGATATATGAAAATTAATCTGGAAATATTGAATGACTTCATAAATTTAATTAATTTAATAGTTTATTTTAAGGAGAGGTATGCTAAAAAAACGACTGGCGGTTTTAGCATCGGGTAGGGGAAGTAACTTTCAAGCCATTATAGAAAAAATTACTTCTGGATATATCCCTGCAAGTATAGCATTATTGATAACTAATAATCCCGACGCAGGTGCAATTGATATTGCAAAGGTTCATAATATTCCCTGGCAGGTCATTGTTCCCAAAGATTTCCCTGATAGTAAATCGTTTAATGATCAAATTTTAAAAATGCTGATAGCGGCAAAGGTTGATTATCTTATTCTTGCTGGCTATCTGAAATTAATCGGAGATCAGATTATAGATAAATATGAGAATAGAATTATTAATATACATCCTGCCTTGCTTCCTTCCTTTGGTGGCAAAGGAATGTATGGGCATCATGTACATCAGGCTATTTACGACAGAGGAGTAAAGGTGAGTGGTGTAACGGTGCATTTGGTAAACAAAGAATATGATGCCGGCCCCATAGTTTTGCAACGCTGTGTCCCTATTGCCACGGCCAAGTCACCGGATGAGATTGCCCAGCGGGTGCTTAAAATCGAGCACGAGCTTTACTCCCAGGCCATAAAATTTATGGTAGAAGACAGACTAATTATCAATGGAAGTCGGGTCACAATCAAAGGAGAGACGGATTTTGATTAATATTAAACGAGCACTTGTCAGTGTATACGATAAAACCGATATAATTGACCTGGCCAAATTTTTAGTCCAACAGGGGATTGAATTAATTTCCTCTGGCGGTACGCAGAAACTGCTGCAGGAAAACCGGATTAACACGTGTCAAGTGAGCGAAATTACCAATTTTCCTGAGATTCTGGAGGGAAGAGTAAAAACGCTGCACCCTAAGATCTTTGGTGGGATCTTAGCAAAGGGCAATCCAACACACCAGCAGCAATTACAGGAGCATGATATAGAACGAATAGATTTGGTTGTGGTGAATCTCTATCCCTTTGAAGCCACAATTAAAAACGAGGATTGTACCTTAGATGAGGCTATTGAGAAGATAGATATAGGTGGACCTTCCCTGATCAGGGCTGCGGCAAAAAATTATCATTATACCACTGTGATTACCTCTCCGGAACAATATAGAGAATTAATTGAGGAACTTGATCATAATGAGGGAAAGACCTCTTTAGAGTTTCGACATAAATGTGCCGTGCGTGCTTTTCAGAACGTAGCAAGATATAACACGATAATCGCTCAATATCTTGCGGATTTTGCCAATACTGAGCAACTTTTCCCCTATGAATTTACCTTACAGGGAAAAAAAATTCAGGATATGCGTTATGGTGAAAATCCGCATCAACTTGCCGCTTTCTACGCTTCCCAGGGGAAAAAACCGTTAAATGAGTTTACGCAGTTACATGGTAAGGAGTTATCTTACAACAACATATTAGATTCAGATGCAGCGCTGGCAATGGTGAATGAATTTAGTGACCCTGCAGCGGTGATTATTAAACACAATAACCCCTGCGGTGCCGCATCAGATGAATCGCTCTGGGAAAGTTATACGAAAGCTCTGGCAACCGATTCTTTATCAGCATTTGGAGGGATAGTAGGTTTTAATCGACCTGTTGATGAAAATTTAGCGAAAAAAATGGCAGAACACTTTTTCGAATGTATCATCGCGCCAAAATTTGAACAACATGCGCTGGATATTTTGAAAAAGAAAAAGAATTTACGCTTAATAATTTATAATAAAGAACGAAAATATAAGCAGAGATATCAACTCAGAACGGTTACTGGAGGTTTTTTAGTTCAAACCGTTGATGATATAATTACAGATATTACAAAGGGAGAAGTCGTTACCAAACGTGAGCCAACTCCGGAGGAATGGCGATCTTTAGCATTTGCCTGGCGTCTGGTTAAGCATGTGCACTCAAATGCGATTGTTTTTGCACTGGGGAATCAATTGGTTGGTGTTGGAGCAGGACAGATGTCTCGTGTGGATGCAGCAGAGTTGGCGATTAAAAAAGCTCAAAATGCCCATCATGAACTTGCAGGCAGCGTTGCTGCGTCTGATGCGTTCTTCCCATTTAGGGATGGTGTCGATGTCATCGCTCAATCTGGAACAACGGCAATTATTCAACCAGGCGGTTCGGTAAGAGATGCGGAAGTAATTGAGGCAGCAAATGAGCACAATATTGCTATGGTTTTTACAGGTGTGAGACATTTTAAACATTAACAGGTTAAGGGAACGGAGAATTCTATATGCCGTTTAAATTTCTAAATTTGCTATCGACCGATATTGGTATAGATTTAGGTACTGCGAATTCACTGATCTATGTAAATGGGAAGGGTGTTGTGGTCAACGAACCCTCGATCATTGCCATTGAAGATGAAACAGATAAAATTGTCGCAATAGGGAATGAGGCGCGGGAGATGTTGGGACGGACGCATAAGGACATCCTGATCATTCGTCCCTTGAAGGATGGTGTAATAGCTGATTTTGAGGCGACTGAAATTTTAATGCGCGAGTTAATTAAAAAAGCGAATATTAATCGTATGCTCCTGGGACGAA
>Ga0209427_10007410_pt1 | contig 12427 bp, 7 predicted proteins | sample DeeMarSWOR136_30_FD_187465 | JGI IMG/M metagenome (GOLD analysis project Ga0209427, IMG submission 187465) | Marine sediment microbial communities from White Oak River estuary, North Carolina - WOR-1-36_30 (SPAdes) (version 2) | ecosystem: Environmental > Aquatic > Marine > Intertidal zone >... | reverse complement strand
CAACTCCGTGAAATTTTGAAAGAAAAATATGTAGAGCATGTAATCGTTTATCGGGGCGATGGAGTTCTTTTAGTAACTACGAAACTGACCAGATTTACTCATGACGGAAAATCAAGATACGTGTTATTTCACCACCAAGAGGAAGATGAAGAATACCGTATCGAGTGCCTTGAGGCCCTATTGGTTGACGAATCCAAAGGAACGCGATTCGAACCGTGGAAAGAATTGCCTGAGACGAAAGAAAGCAAGCGACCGGGTTCGGAGACAGTGCCTAAAGACACAAAGGACGGTTTGGAAGAGGCCTTCGATGCGGTTTTTAAAAAGATCAGAGAATTGTCCACCGCCTTTCGAAACAGAGATTGGGTAACAATGGAGGACTCTGCAGGAGATTTAATGAAACAACACGTTGAAAGGCTGATAAAAATGCGGGACGCAATTCAGGACTATGCAGCCGATGAGTATGATGTGAAAATATTACGCTGGATTGTCGAATGTATGGGTGAATTCGGTGATGAACTGCATGATGCGATACAAGGGAAAAAAGAGCAAACCATGGAGCGTATTCTTTGGAACCTCGAAGAACTTCGTCAGGATTACGCACTATTAAGGAGCCATAAACAAATGACCCGACGGCCGGAGAAGTTGGCGGCCCGAGTTGGTTCTGCAAGCTGCCTGCCCCGGAAAGTTGCTTCACAACTGCCGTATGGGACAGGCGGCTATGCCCTGGAATTTGACGGAAAAGACGATTTTGTAATGATCCCGCCGAGCAGGAGCCTGGATATTCACGGCAGTCTAACCGTGTCTGCGTGGGTCAAACATGCCGGTGATGCACACGGCGTGATTATCTGGAGAGGAGACGGGGCTACGGACCTCGATCCCTATGCATTACAGTTTTCATATGGTCGAATGATCTTTCGAATGGATATGGGAAACGGCAGAAAGAGATATCAGGTCGCATCTAAAAAGCCTGTAGATGAAAAGTGGCATTTCTGGACGGCCGTATGTAACGAGGAGGCGGGCAAACTGCATCTGTATAGGGACGGCCGTTTAGAGGACACCGCGGATATTGATGTCAAATTTGACTACGACACATCTGGGATGTGGAATATATTTGGGGCCGTTGTTTTATCCCGGTTTACAAATGAGCATTTCAAGGGGAGCGTTGATGAAGTAAGGATATGGAATGTTGCCCGCAGCGGGGACCAGGTCAGAGAATATATGAACCGCTCGCTGACGGGCGAAGAGCCGGATCTTGTAGGATACTGGAAATTCGACGAAGACAAAGGTGATATTATAAAGAACAGTACTGCATATCTCAACAACGGTGTTGCAGGAAAATTGTTGTGGGATATCTAAGATAACCCGTCAATTCGGGGCATGTATTGGCGCGCCGCTTTTTGGCCTCGTGAAATAGAGTTTTGGAGCAGGTGCCGGTTTCAAAATTACCGAGCACATGCTTCAGACAGCAAAAGAGGTCTTACCTTATAAAAACAGAAAGGAGGACATAATGAAATCCTTAACACAAATAATGACTGTGTTTATGGTTCTTACATTATCGGTAATAACAATCGCCGAGGATAACAAAGAACCATCCGAAACGAAAAGCAATGAATGGATAATAGTCAGTGTATCGCCGAACAAGTCAACTCAAGATTCAGGCTTTACGTCCGGCAACACTATTCCCGAAGCGAATTTACAAATTCCGGATAAACTGAAGGCATGTGCCGAGCGTTTGGGACAAATCTACACCGCTCTTAAGAAATACGAAAAAGAGAAAGGCAGAATGCCTGACTGGCTGTCTGAACTGGTTCCCGACTACCTTGAGGCGGAGATGCTCTTCTGTCCCGATGATACAAGTCATAGAGCATCGTATTGGCCAGACCCAGAACTGCCGTGCAGCTATTGCTATGAGCTGAATCCAAGACAACTTGGCGGTCGGCCCCCTCTGGATAAAACTATGCTTCACTACAAAACTCTCCAGCGTGGACTTTTTGGAGATGTGGTGCCGATTGTCCGGTGCTTCCATCATGGTCGTGTTCTCAATCTTGCGTGGGATGGCCGGATTTATACAAGCTCTATTAACTTCGAGTACCTGTTCATTCCCAATTACAGCCAAAAAATGCTCTTCGAAGTCAGTCCGGAGAAACCCGCCGCGCCTCGTGGAAGAACTGAAATAACTGCCGTGCCGGAAAGCAAAGTCCTAGCTTTTGATGATTTCGACGGCAAGCTGGGGCTCAAATGGGACATCATTAATCCGAATCTTTCGAACTTTTCACTGACTAAGAAACCCGGCACCCTGACCATTACGACAAAGAAAGGCCATTTCAGCAAATACAACAAGAAATATGAAAATGTTTTCCTAATTGAGACGCCGGTCACAAATGATAAGGACTTTCAAATTACAACCTGCGTATCATCGTTCGAACCCAAGGCATTCTGGAACCAGGCGGGAATCGTCTGCTGGGACGATGAGGACAACTATGTCAAGCTCGTCTACGAGTGGGCGGGTGCACTCGCCTTCAACGTTGGGTACGAGGTTGGAGGACGCGATCTCTATAAGTATAAAGAAGCGCCTCAAGGCATCGAAAAAATCTGGCTGCGTATCACCAAGCGTGGTTCTTCTTACGAATGCTCAACCAGCACTGACGGCAAATCGTACACTTTTCAGAATTCTGCGACATGGAAGAAGGATTCGCCCGGAAAGGTTGGCCTTTTTGCCAACAACGGCTCTTACTGGCCCGAACCAGTCCCGGACCTTGACGCATCTTTCGAGTTCTTCGAGGTAGCAACCATAGCCCCGAAGCCGATTGCAGTAGCCGTAGCCACGAAGCCGACTGAGGTAGTTGTAGCCACGAAGCCGACCGGGGCAGTCATAACCACGAAGCCGACTACGACAAGCACGGGACAGCAAAAACCTGCGATCCCTGAAGCGAATCTGGAAATCCCCGAGGATATGAAGCCCTGCGCGGCGAATCTTGAGAAGATCTATGTTGCTTTGGAGAGTTACAAGAAGGCAAAGGATGAGTATCCAGATTTTCTGTCGGATTTGGTCCCTGAATATCTCAGCAAGGAAATGCTAATATGTCCTGTTCATCCCAACTCGACGCCACCTTACACGCCGGACCCGAAGCTACATTGCAGCTATGGATACCAGTACGGCAATCAGCCTTATGGACGCGGCAAGCAGATGACTTATCGTGAGTTCAAGGACGCCGAGTTGAAGTATTTTGGGACGATGGTCCCGATTGTCCGTTGTTATGCGCACAGCGAGCATTTGAACCTGGCTTTCGACGGGCGTATATACACAAGTGAACTCTCGTGGGAACGGACGGTTACGCAGACAGGCACAAAATGGGAGCGTCGCAGTGACGTCGACTATAAAACCGATCTGGAAGCCTTTGTCCAGGAGATTAACAGAACTTACCCTTTTTTCGAATTAAAGGGGATTCGCGAGGATTGGAACGCCGCCTGTGAGCGAATTCGAGAGGAAGTTAAAGAGTGCAAGTCAGATAAGAGTTTCTTAATTCTCATCATGGAAGCTATACAGTGTTTGCGCGACGGCCACATGGGATTCAGACAAGTCAACGCGGATATGCCGCCCTGGCCTCGTAAATACTTTCCCGGAATCAGTTTTATGCCCGCCACCGAAAACCGTGTTGTGCTAATGACCGATCGTACTGATTTGGATGCAGACTTGAAAATGGGAACAATCGTTACCAGAATCGATGGGGCCGACGCACGTCAGGTCTTAGAAGAGCGAGCCAGGGAAGCCTGGGCCAAGGGCGGTGGCTTCTCCAGTCCCCAGCGAGCGCGGCTATACGAGTTCCGTATCCCGCTGCGGGATGAAGAGAAAGGGAAGAAACATATCATCACAATCTCAGTGGCCGGCAAGGAACGTGATATCAAGGTCGCTTCAGAAAGCGAAGCCCGAGGCTGGCCTCATTGGTATAACCAGCCGGAGAATATGAAACAAGCAGGAAGCTACTGCTGGCACGTGAAATTACCCAGCGGGATTGGCTATATCTATTTGCGGCGGATCGACAGCAGCGCGGGCAAGGGTATGAAGGAAGCGTTTTCAACTCATGCGGATGCTAAAGGCTGGATAATTGATTTGCGGGGGAACGGCGGCGGGGGCTACGGCAGCGAACTGTATGAGGCATTACGCAGCCTTCCTCGCCCGCTGGCGGGGATTATCGATGCCGGGTGCTTCTCGGCCGGGGAGACGCTGGCACGCGACCTGGTTCGGTACGGCAATGCGAGGCTTTTCGGCTCGGCGACAGCCGGCTCCTCAAGCGCAAAGCGAACGTGGAGCTTCCCAAGCGGGATTGCCACCTTATCGCTTGCGAGTCGCAGCCGCTGGGGAATCAGCGGCGAGCCTATCGAGTTTAACGGAATCCGGCCGGATGAAAATGTGGAAGCTGTTCCCGAAGAGGTAAAACGTGGCCTGAATTCTGCGATTCTCAGAGCCGAGGAATATCTTGCCGAAATAGCTGCTGCGATGCAATGAGATGAACATAACATGAAAAAGTGACATGATGGTCCTCCTTTAATGGAGGGCATAAATGGGCCGGGCCGATTTGGTCCGGCCTATTATTGGTTTTTAGACTCAAAAGCAATTTTCAATTTAACGCTGAGTTGAATTTTAAGGGGCATGAAAGATGACAGCTAAGAAATATTGAGCGATTTTTTTAGCTGTTTGTTAAATTCTCGGAGCTGGGCATCAATTGTATTCAAGGCCCAATCAATATAATGTAATTTGTGAGCAGGCCGATAGTGTGCTTCGTTCATTAAACCGTCGTGAACGGTATTTAAGAATTTGCTTATAGTTTTGTGACTGATTGCAGAAGGTTCAGCGGCCCATTTTTTCAAAACCTCATAGTCCTGTCTCAACTTTCTGCTTTCTTTTAATTGTTCCGCACTTAAATAATCGCCGGGATTAAATGCCAACTGGAGACCTTTCAGGCATAAGATTAAGGGTTCGTAATTAGTATTTCTTTTCAGGCGAATAAACTTGTACTGCTGGACATGTGTAGTCGCCTGTACGGGGGGCTTGTTCGCAATATCGTCACCACCCAGATACCATTTTCTTTTGCTTGTCCTTGCAAAGACGAGCTCTTCGCCATAGCCGTATTGTGTTATCTCATCATAGCCCATTCTTGACAGCCACATTTTACCCGAATCTTTTACTTCCGGTCCGCCGCCGATGACAAGGAGGCACTTTACAAAACCTAAGGGGAGAATATTTTGATTTCCTATTTGTTTTTTTCTAAGTTGAAACGAAAGATGCAAGCTGTGCGGCCTGACGTCATAGAAATTCGCTGTTTCGTGTATTAATTGATTGAGCAGCCATGGATCAGCAGTTGCCGGTCGTGAGAGTTCGCCGGCGATGTTTAGTCTTCCGGGGGCAAGCTCAAGAAAACCCTCTCTTCGTGCCCGGTCTGTTGAGCCGGAGTGGTCATCGATATAGCCACCGAGTTTCCAGGCCAAGACATCGAGTTGAAAATCATAGAAATATTTAAACCCGTGAAAAACCGGGTCGATTTTATTTTGTATGCTTCTCTGCGGCTCAACAGCGGCCGGACCGAGATTGCTCAACTCAATTTCAATTCCGAGCGGCACGACTCCCGGTTGAAAATTACCTCTAAGGCGTTCCAAGTGTGCTCCTGCAATACGCGAATGAAACATACTCCTGGCGGCCTGTACGGCGTATTTGACGTAGTCAATAAGGTCGTATTTTTGATGAGGCATAGTTTGAAGACATTTTCGAACAATTAAATCAACCGCCCTGCTGTTTGCATTTATCATTTGCAAAGCGACAAGGAGACTAATAGAGCGTTTGAAATATCTTTCGGAAGTTCGCATGTGCTCAAGGTCGAATCGATACTCGGACTGGATTCTGTCGTCGAGCTGATTTAGCAAGACCTGTTTTATAACCAGGGGCAAATAATTTTTGATGAGCGGCCCGGCCTCGGGGTCGTCGTATAAGTGTTTTATGCTTGGGCGAGGTCTGTCAAGCTCGTGCTCAAGATAATAATCGCTGACTGCATCTGTGTGATAATGGCTCATAACAAGGTCTCTCTCAGTAGTTGCGAGGAGCTCTCTTTCTGCTTTTCGTTCCAGCTCGGCGTCTATTGTTCGTTCGCCGGGCCGAGTGTGCTTTTTAATAAACTTCTCAATTCTCTTTCTGAGCCAAAGCTCGTGTATAAGATTGACATGGAACCTGTCACCGAAGTGTTTTTCCATCGACTCGTGCGTGGTCAGGTATGCCTGTGCCTCGACGATACCTTTTGCGGTGTTTACGTGTACGGTCTCCCTGTCGTATCTTTTTCCCTCATAACTATCGATTTCGGCCATTGCGTAGTCAGGTATATCATAGATTACATATCCATCAATTCTTGAGGACGGTGCCGGGACAGCATAGAAATAGACGTTGTCCGGGCTTAGTTTTCGATAGTTCGGCAGTAATGCGGGTTCTGCCAGGAGGGTCTTTTCGCTGACTTTAGATGGTTTTCTGGTAAAACTGAAACCGCTGACTGATTGGAAAATCCTGCGGTCCCGCAGTGAACCATAGATGAACAGGTTGACTTTTTCTTCATCTGTCATTGGTTATTGAACGTATGTGGTAGCCTTTCCGGCAAGAACAAACACCACTTCATGGGCTTTTAATTTCTCGGCGTAATCTAAACAACTCCTTGAAGGCACGAAGAATGACCTTTAAGTTTGCACCGGTTTGTGCTCCTGCTGTTCGGGGATAATGATGTACGCCCTTTTGAGTAACAGAACAGCCTTTTCGTACAGCCCGGGCCAATATTTCAGCGTCGATTAGCGCTCCGGTGCTCGATAATTTCATATTTTCGAAGATTTTTGTTTTGAATAGTTTGAAAGCACAATCGATGTCACGAATTTTGAATTTGAAAACGAAACAAACCAGCTTTGTCCATGCCCATCCGTTTATTTTTCTTATAATGGGGTCCTGGCGATTTAGCCTGTAGCAACTTACAATATCGAACTTTTCCATCAACGGCAGTAAAGGGGGCATTTCCTTTATCTCGAATTGTCCGTCGCCATCAGTGTAAAAGACGAGGTTTTTTTTTGCAGCTTTGAAACCGGACTGCAAAGCGGCGCCATAACCGAGATTAGCGGGATGTCGAACTACCTTGATCCTGCTGTTTTCTGCAGCTAATTCGTCTGCAATTTTTGCAGTATCGTCGCGGCTTCCGTCGTCAACGATAATCACCTCGAAGTCCGCTTTCAGTTTTTCCAGGACCTCAAGGGCGTTCCTGACGATATTGGCGACGTTGCCCTGTTCATTATAGCACGGAAAGAAAACACTTATGGAAACAGGCTTTTGGGGACCTGAATCAGCAGTGACTTTATTCGAGTAATGCTCTGCCACCGGTCACCACCTTTTTCTTTTTAGTAACAGATGTCGCCTATTTTGATAGAGGGTCATTTTCCGAGCATACTCCTGTTCGAGACTTTTATCGCCTTTCCTTCTTGCAATTTCTTTTAGAAAACTGCAGGCATTTAATGCGGCGGCGATTCTGTGGTGATAGCCATGCTCATTTGGCCAGGTCTCAATATTTTTTTCGAACTGTTTGAAATAACCTTCGATTTCCGTCTCAACTTCATGTCTTAGCTCGGGGAACTTTGTGGCGAACATTATTTGCCGCATAGGCGCCTGTGACTGGTTTAACTTGAATGCTTCTTTAGCATAATCAAAGGCCTGTTTTTTTGCATCTGCCCGCTGGACGAGTGTAAACCAGGTCTGGGACAGAATGAGGTTTTGAGAAAATTCATCAGGGTACAGCGTTTCTCCGTTAAAGATACCATCAAATATTTTCTTTCCCTGCGGAGTTTTTATATCAACGAAGAGCTTTTGCTTGTTATTATAGAATACAATCTGCCAGTCGGGATGATATTCAAGTGCTTTTGTAAAAGGCGTTTCGAACTGTCCGGTCGGCATTAAGACAACCCAGACCTTTTGTGCTTTTAACTTATCATCCACCCAATTTCCGATTTTTTTGTAATCTAAGGATTTTTTTCTAACCTTTGCCTCGTAGACGGCGGGTCCACCCGACATAATATCAGACCACATTTTGTAAGCAGCGGGCTCATAAGCAGCCTGTGCCCTTCCGTCCATAAATAATTGCAGAGGCGTTCTTCCCGTGTTGGGGTCAGGATTCTGACCATAGGCGATGAATCCACCTTCGGTCCAGTAATTGAAGATTTTTCCCTTTATGTTGTTGTCTCTTATAAATTTACAGGCATAGAACGGTTTTGCATCGGACGCGGTCATTCTCATAAAAACGGAATTTAACTTCGCATCTGTCGGCCAGGCGTCGAGATAAACGCGTTTAAATTTAAGTCCCCAACCTACTCCTGATATTAAAACAGCTACTGTGCCGAGCACGATGAAGAACAATTGTAGCTGCTGTGACATTGGCGAGACGACAAGCTGATTTTCGGTGTGGAAGTTTCTTGCGGCCGAGATTGTTCTTACTATCTGGTCGATGAACATCGCCACAACGGGACAGGCGGCGAAAGCGGCAATCGGTATGAACCTTCGAGACTGGATGGCCATGTATGTTGTGAGGACGGCAATTGCAATAAGTGCCAGATCGATTTTGGGCAACCGGTATGTATCAGCGGGCGGTTGTTCATCCGTTTGGTTCGGTAACTGACTGAAAACCTTTCGCAGGTAAGGTAACATTAACCAGATAATAACCGAAATAATGCTCAGTATATAAAGCGCGGCAAACAATTGGGTATAATTTACTTCGACATTACGTTCATATACAGGTCGTGTCAGCCGCTGAAAGTTCGTAAACTGTTTCAAGGATCCCACAATCCAATTAAAAACAGCACTGAACCAACCGACGATTGATGGGAAGAAGCCTTCGGCAGGTTTCGTACTCCATGACGGGAATTTGAAACCGAAAGGATTAAATATAAGCATCATCAAGAGTACGGTAGCAAATGATGCTAATACGGGAAAGATGATGTTGATTGGTTTGAATTTGATGTCCTTTGATAACAAGGAAGCGAGAATATACGTTGTGACATAAGCGGGTAAGAGGATAAACGGATAGATATATCTTCCGTTGTAACCTGCGGTTTGATTAGCGGCCCACAATGTCAGCAGGGTCAACGGGATTATCAGATAAATGAAGTGTATATTCCTGTATACACCAAGCAAAACGATGCCGACGAATACCGCGCTAATGAGGAAATCCGCCGCGGAAAAGTTAAGAAGCGAGAAACTAATAAGCGAGAGCCAACAAACAAGAACGGCGGTCGCATATCCGAGGATTTTTGACAAGTTGTTGAAGAGCTTTTTCTGTTCCTGGAGCTCGTTCCTGGGCGCTCTGAGTAATTTTGGCTTTAGTAGTCGAGAGAACAGCCAAAATAAAGTCAAGCCTATACTTAGAATATAAAGTACCAAAAAAGGAAAACTTGTACCGACGGGATTTGTCCATTCAAAAGCCGGGTGCCATTCGTTTACCGTGCGCCACATCTCGGCGTGCTTGCTGACACTAATGGTGAAGGTATGGGTGAGGTTGGTCAAATGAAATGGATTGAAGAGGATTGTTGCAATAAAAGTGACAAAACCGGCGGCGATTGTGTGGTAGACTCCTTTTAGTCCGATTGAAACGAACCATTTTTTTGAAAAGCTCGTGATCAAGTTCAGCACGACAAAGGGGACGAGCATAATGAAAGCATAGATGTATCCTCCGTGGACATTACACCAGAAAGTGACGACGGGGACGAGAAGCCATATATACAAAATGTTTCGGTATGTAGTTAGAACAAGTATCAACAGCAAGACGGCAACAAGCAGATTTGAGAAGCCGGCCGGCCGGACGTCAAAAAAGGAGCGTCCCACAAACATAGCAAAGCAGGCGAAGACAGCCGAGAGAGCCGGGTTTGCCCCCAGGATTCTGCCTATGTAGTAAACACAAATGACTGAAAGGATGTAAATTGCAATCTTCCAATACACGAGCTGGTTGAATGATGGCGTTAAAGTATCAGGGTCGGCTATGGGCGATTCGTGTGTTAGCCAGTAGAAGATGACGTGTGTGAGCCAGTTCTGGTTTACCCATCCGGTAGGATGCCAGTATTTCAGTGTTTCGGGGCTGACTTTAGCGGCAATAGAACGCGCCCAACCGGGCCATTTTCTTATTTCAGCCGCCGATGGACCCGGCCTGTGGGAGTTTGCGCTGAAAGGCTCTACGGTGTCCACTCCGTGGTGTAGAAAGTGTCTGCCGCAGGCCATTGCGACCCAGGTATCGCCGGCACCGACCATGTGCGTGCTGGAGTGGAAAGCAAAGATTAGCATAGCGAGCCAGGCAAGAACCATCGGCCAGCCCGACAAGGCATGACGTATATCGGATGTTTGCTCGATGGAAATCTCGGGAATTTCCATGTTATTTTTGGTTTTAGCAGCATTTTTAACACGTCTTACCGGCTTGGCCATTTTTGTTTCTCTTCTAAACCTAACAGAAATATTTTTGAGCGAACAGGCAACACTGAATGCCTGTTATTTAACTTACCACATAAAATAACGCAGGCAATAAAAAACGTACCACTAACAAAACAAACCAGAGCGCAGATATTGAAATCCCCACAACAGCATAAGCGGTTCCAATCAAACTTTTTTCACTGTTTCGTATATGCTCAAGAGACATCATTCCCAAGACAAGGCCCAAAATCCACGCTGCAGAGCAGGAAAAAGCAGTCATTATATATCGACCCACATTGATTATACCATGAGAAGAAAAGAATGATACAATCCTTACAGCGAAAAAGCAACAAGGAGCAAGAATTCCCAATACCATAGAGGCGACCGCCATTCCGGAAGTTTTTGGTTTTTGGTTTAGTATGTCACTGAATACATCGTCTATGTTATGTTCCATTTCCATTCGGTTTTTCCCATAAACCTGCCCTATACCATATATCGTCAGAATAGAGCCTTATGATTGTAGTTTCTGCAAGATACGGCCCATAAGTTTCAGGTCAAAAGAAGCATGAGCAGCCCAAAGCCAATCCCCATCTTCATATTTATTTAACCTACATCATTTTAACTGATATGGTACATACTTTTCAAGATATGTATTATTTTGGTCGTACATAAAGCCGTTTTGGTACAAGCTGGTGTAACAAAGTGAAGTATCAAATTCTATTATTTCGGTCCGCGAGGGAGTATACAGGCTGTAATTTATGAGGAATATTAAAACAAAAATAAATACTACGGCAGCAGCGGTCACCCCTAAATCCCCAGCATGATACCATCGGAACTGATGCGCCGGCGCGTGTTTTTGCTGCATATCGGGAATCGCAGCCAAGAGTCTTGGTTTGAGTGTTTCGGGGATTTCGGCTTCGGGAAGACGTCGCAATTGGGCGGCCAGTGATTTTAGTGTGATACGTTTTGATTTCTTTTCTCTTTTTTGTTTCATTGTTATACCCTGCCAGATAAATATTGCCTTAATTTTTCCAGGGCCCGGGAATTCTGCCACTTAACAGTCCCAACGGGCAGTTTTAACACTTTTGCGACCTGTCGAAAGCTGAGGCCCTGAATGTAATGCAAGAGAATGGCTATGTATTCATCTTGCTTTAGGCTGCGCATTGCTTCGTAGAGCAAACGCGTGTGCTCGTCGGCAGTAAGCCCTTGCAATGGATCCGAAGAGCGACGTGCATTATTATTTTCTTCCTTCAAGCCGGCTATCAAAGCAGCGTTGCGTTGCAGGCAGCGCGTTGAGTCAATGAATTTACGATAAGCGATCCTGTGCAGCCATGTTGCAATTGATGCCCGGGCTTCGAAACTTTCGATATTCGCCCAGGCGGAGGTAAAAGTCTCCTGGGTCAACTCCTCAGCAAGACTTATATCGCGCGTCAAATACACCATAAAACGATAAACAGCCTTGTAATTCCGAAGCACAACTTCTTCATAGGCTCGGCGCCGGCCCTTATGCAGGTCCTTTAGAGTCTGTCGTCGGTCTTTAGGCCCCACTCATATCTCCACTGGTGGGGCACAACTGGATTCTTGTGCCCAACTAAATAATTAGACGGGTAGCAGTGTACAGGTGTTGGCGCAAAAATGAAAGAATCTTAAAAAAAGTGCACCTTTTCGCGTTTGCAAAATAAATTTTGCGCCCGCTGTCCGGTGGTGTTCCAAAAAATTGAGACATTGACGAAATCTATTGTGCCAGCCATTTTTCGAGTCTATCCAAACCCTCTGTAATTTGTTCGAGTGAACAGGCAAAACTCAGGCGGACGTTATTGTTGCAGCCGAACGGCAGGCCCGGAACGAGGGCGACATTTGCCTGCTCCAGAAGAGCTTTTGCAAAGTCCATACTGCCGTTGATGGTCTGGCCTCCGATAGTGCGGCCATAATGGGAGGAGACATCAGGGAAACAGTAGAAAGCAC
>Ga0209427_10007409_pt1 | contig 12431 bp, 17 predicted proteins | sample DeeMarSWOR136_30_FD_187465 | JGI IMG/M metagenome (GOLD analysis project Ga0209427, IMG submission 187465) | Marine sediment microbial communities from White Oak River estuary, North Carolina - WOR-1-36_30 (SPAdes) (version 2) | ecosystem: Environmental > Aquatic > Marine > Intertidal zone >... | reverse complement strand
AGATTATCATATCTTATAAACGGTGCTACTAGAGAATCAAAGTTAGATAGTGCTTGAGCTCCTGCCGCTTCCCCTTGAAGAGTGTAAAGATAATTCACAATCTGCATAAGCGCGGTGCTGAAGTGTTTTGCTGGTTTACTTTCTATTTTTCCTGAAACTCCTTTAAAACCAAGAAGGAGGATATCCTTAAGATCCCACCCCACACAATAAGCCCCAAGTGTACCGAGGTCGTGAATATGATATTTACCATTGGTGTGTGCTTCCCCTATTTCTGGCGGATAAATCTTATTTAACCAATAATGAGATACAATATTTTCAGTAGCATAGACATTCAGACCTTGAAGAGAATAACTCATATTACTGTTCTCATTTACCTTCCAGTCCATCATGCTTAGATATCCATCAACCACATCTATGTCTTTTAAGAGTCCACCAATCTCACGAATGTCCTGATGTTGTTTTCTATAGAGAATATAAGCTTTTGCTGTCTTTGCATGACCTTCTTCGATGAGGGTTTTTTCAACAACATCCTGTACTTGTTCAACTGATGGTATTTCACCTTTTTTTAGCTCTTTTTCAAGTCTCTCAAGAACTTTATCTGTGAGTTCACCTGCTTTCTTGTAATCTTTTCCACCTACAGCTTGAGCTGCCTTCCAAATAGCATTTGTTATTTTTATTGGATTAAAATCTGTAATTTTCCCATCTCTCTTTCTAATTTTTCTTATCATTTTTTACATCTCCTGTAGTTTGATTAATTAGATTTTTAACTTCTTTTTCAAAACTAGAGATATCAGTAAAAGATCTATAAACAGAAGCAAACCTGATATATGCTACATGGTCAACTTCTTTTAATACATTCATAACATATTCTCCAATTGTCTTGCTTTCGATTTCTTCTTTTCCAGTTCGCCTTATTTTTTCCTCAATTGAGACTACTATCTCTTCTATTTTTTCAGAGTCAATAGGTCTTTTTTCTAAGGCTTTCATTATTCCTTTTTTAATTTTATTCCTGTCAAATTTTTCTAAACGCCCATCCTTCTTTTTAACATATATGGGAGTTAATTCAATGTATTCATAAGTAGTGAAACGTTTATTGCATTTGAGACACTCTCTTCTCCTTCTAATCGAAAATGTTCCTGTATCGCGGGAGTCTGTTACTTTAGTCTCAATATGGTGGCAGTAAGGGCATTCCATCCTACACTCTCCAGTGGGCCATAAGATACAATATATTGTATCAATAAAAGATTATCCTACATTATATTGTATATATATGTAATATTTAAACTTTTTGATTTTTAGCCATTTTATTATTAAATAATCACGTTTTTTTACATAATTCAAAAGTATAATTAATAATTAATGTTATAAATCAAATAAAAATCAGATTAAATTTTATTAATCCGTAAAAAAATTGTTTAAATAAAAAGAATTTGTGACTTTTCTACTGCTTTTTTTACTAATTTATCAACATCAATCTTATTTTCTTCCTTTAAAATTCTTTCTAAATTTGCCTTTGTAGTTGGTTTTTTTGGAACAGCATCACATTCATCAGACGGTAATATCGATAAATCATATGTACCAATTTTTTTTGCAATTTTTACGATATCTTCCTTATCTAGTCCTATAAGAGGTCTTAAAATTGGAATTTTTATCGCATCATCTATTGCTCTAATATTTTGAAGAGTTTGAGACGCAACCTGACCAAGAGAATCACCCATAATACTAGCTTCTGCACATTCTATTTCAGCAATTTTTTCAGCATATCTTAGAAGAATACGTTTACAAAAAACACAGGTATATCTATTGTCACAATTTTGTTTAAAGGTTTTAAGACTTTCACCATGAGGAATCACATAAGTTTTTATTGAGCAAGTAATAATTTTTTTAAGATGATTTACAAGACGTGTGAAATTATCAATTTCTCTTTGATCTATAAACGGTATTATATCTCCATGAAGAATAATAATTTCATTTGCTTTTTTTGAAAGTAAATAAGTAGCTACTGGAGAATCAATACCACTAGAAACAAGAGATACAAATTTCATGAAGTTTCATTGGAGATATAATCAAGGTATTCTTTAAGACCACCGATTATTGGAATTACAATAATGTCAGGTACCTCATAAGGATGAAGAGATTGTATTCTTGCTATAGTTTTATTAACGTTTTTATCAACAGTTTTTGCAATTAAAACACATTCCTCATCACTTTCAATTTTTCCCTTCCATCTATAAGTAGATTCTATGTCAGGAATTATATTAACACATGCCACTAATTGCTCCTCAACTAAAGTTTGTGCAATTCTTCTAGCATCAATAATATCACCTATGGTAGAGTAAATAACCACAACCATATTCTCCCCATCTAAGTATATTAAATAGAGTCCTTAAGTGTTTTCATTTAAAGGATATTTCTTCATATTCAATTTTTTAACAACTCTCATTATTTCTTCATATGATCCATAAAAAAGATGACTTTTACAATTACAATCAGAACAACCAAATTTTTTAACAGATTGTAATTTTTTATTGAATTCATTAGAGATTTTACATTCTTCTTTAAATGAATTTTCTTTGTAGAAAACATTGATAATTTCAGCACTATCTAATAGATAATCAATGTGCCAATGTATTTTTTTTTCTCTTCTTAGATGCCTATTTATTCTTGGTTCTAATCCATTAAATGCTGAGCCGACATACACATAGATTCCTTTCTTAAAATCTATTTTACCTAATTTACCAATTTGAATATTTTCTTTATCTTTTAAATTTATTAATATAAGATAGCTTCCTTTCATATTAAACTAAGTAATTTTGTCAATAACTTTGTTTAAATCTTTCATAAAATCGCATTTTAATAATTTATTAGTATAACCAATTGAATCCTCAATATTACTGTCAAAAGAAATATAACCAAGATATTTTAAATCCATTTTTGAAACACTATCATTAACTAATTTTGAATCTGTCATTTTCATGTTTTCGATTACACCAATAATGGGAAGATTAAGCTCTTTGAGAATGTTAAGAAGTTTTCCAACAGCACCCATTGAAACTATAGAAGGTGTTGTAATAACAAGAAATTCGCTTCTCTTGACAAGCCTTATGATATCAAGAGTTTCATCACCAATTCCAGGTGGCATATCGATGATAAGATATTCTAATTCGCCCCATTGAGTTATTGCAAGAAGTTCGATAATAATATTAGAAATATCCACTCCTCTAAATGGAGAAGGTTTATCCTCAGTAAAATATACAATAGACATGAAATTTATCCCATCAATTTTTGGTGGAATAATTCCTTTTTCCTCCTTGGGAAACTTATCTTTTTCTACCCCAAGAATAATATGTGAAGAAGGTCCAAATAAATCAAGATCTAAAAGTCCAACCTTATGTCCTTTTTTTGCTAGATTTAATGATAGTGCTGAAGCAACTAAACTTTTCCCAACTCCTCCTTTTCCACTTGCAACAGAGATAATTCTTTTAATGTTTTTAAGTCGTTTTTCAATAACTCCAATTCTTGGATCCATAATCTTTACTTCTCCCCTTTTATTGAAAGTATTGAAACACCCCTCCCTTTGGTAATTTCAAAATCTGGGCTACCACATTTAGGGCAACGACTATGAACAATGGCAACTTCTGGAATAAAATGAATTGCCTCAGATTCATACTCGTTTATCCCTTTTTTTAAATCATCAAAACTCCAATGATGTTGACAATTATTGCAGACAAAATTGCTTTTTTCAGATTTAATTTTAATTTTTACATCTTTAAGTTTTCCACCTTGTTCTTTGATAATTTCACCCAAAGCAAACTCAAAAATATCCGTTTCAATTTGTTGTAATTCGCCAAGACCGACTACTATTTCCTTAATTTTCTTAAGTTTTTCTTTTTCTGCTGCATCAACTGCTGTTGTAAGTATTGACTCGGCAAGTGCCCATTCATGCATGTGTTAAATGGATAGAAAAAAAGCTGGTATAAAACTTACTGCAGAAAAATAGAAAAAGTATATAGAAATAACGCTTTAGGAAGTTAACATGGATAATAAGAAGGAAAAACTACTGCAAGAAAAAATTAAACATATTGACATTAAAACATTCAATAGCATACCATTAATTGAATCATTTGAAAATATGGCTTTTCAATCAAGAAATCTGGCTAGGGCTTGCAAAATCTATGATACAATGCTAAAAGACAATTATTGTACAAATATTCTATGTTTAGCAGGATCACTTGTTAGTGCAGGTCTGAAAAAAGTAATTATTGATTTGATAAATCATAATATGATTGATATCATCGTATCATCTGGTGCAATTATTGTTGATCAGGATTTTTTTGAAGGATTAGGATTCCATCATTATCAAGGTTTTATAAACGCAGATGATGATAAGCTTAGAAAATTAAAGATAGACCGGATATATGATACTTTTATCGATGAAGAAAATCTTCGAGATTGCGATATAACCATCAAAAAAATTGCAGACTCGATGAAACCAGCGGCATATTCGTCGAGAGAATTCATAAGGGAGATGGGAAAATATCTAGATAAAAATGGTAAGAATTCTGAATCTTTTGTACTTGCTGCATATAAAAAAGAATTGCCTATCTTTTGCCCTGCTTTTTCTGATTCAAGTGCAGGATTTGGACTTGTTTATCATCAAACTGATAAAAAGGAACATATTTCTATTGATTCTGTTAAAGATTTCAAAGAACTCACTGAATTAAAAATAAAATCGAAGGACACAGGACTTCTTATGGTTGGTGGTGGAGTTCCAAAAAATTTTGTTCAAGATACAGTTGTAGCAGCTGACATACTGGGTGTTAATGCTCCTATGCATAAATACGCTGTGCAATTAACTGTTGCTGATGAAAGAGATGGAGCATTATCCGGTTCAACATTTAAAGAAGCAAGCTCTTGGGGTAAAGTCGAACAAGGCGTAGAACAAATGGTCTATGGTGAAGCAACCATAACATTTCCTCTTTTGGCAAGCTATGTATATCACAAAGGAAGTTGGAAACATAGAAAACCAAAAGAACTAAATTGCGTATTCATAAATTGAGTTAATAATATTATGTGAATTAGGATGGAAAAAATAAGAAATTCAATTTTACTTGAAGCCATACTTACTGCTGTTTATAATGTTGCTAGTAGAAGAACATCTTCAAAATTTGCAGATGAAGCAGTTGGTTCTACTATTAAAACATTAGAAGGAAAATATGATTTTTTAAAATTTGTTGAAATTAGTAAAGAAGATATGGCTGAAGGAGGCTTTGCTGTTAGTGTTTCTTCTGATATTGACACTGTAAACCCTGCGGTAATTGGAAAAGCAATTGAGGCTCTTATAAGAGTTGTTTATAATGATATGAACGAAGAAGCAGGGCTATATTTTGTCAATGAGTTAAAAGAAAATGCAGGAAAAGAAATTACTACTAAGATTGTAGACTGCGAAGTTGACCTTGAACAATTACAACTTGAACAACATTACTCTTATAGGCGGAGGGAAAGAAAAAGAGCCATTGCAGAGGCTACAAGGATAGGTAAACCATCTCGTAAGAAACCTGAGAATTTAATTGGTTATACTTGGGGAAAGGTTTCATATTGGAAGCATGAACCAGGTAGCAAATATTGTACTTTATATGATAAAGAAGGTAACATTCTAGATCGATTAAATTTAGATAGGATAATTCAAAATTATGTCGAAAGGTTGGCTGGACATATTGATGTTGATCCACGTGAAATCGAAAAAGAAATTAGTATTCATGAAAAGGAATATAAACTGTTAAAATTACTTTTAGAAAGAGATATGGATGCAGAAACAGCTATGCATAAGCTTAAAATTAGCAGAGACGAGTTAAACAATATAATACGTAAACTTTCACAGATGGAAATGTTACAATATGTAGATTTTCATACTGTAGAACTAACTGATGTAGGTATCGGATATTTATCAAAAAAAGGACCTAAGAAGTAATATATTATGTTATTGCTTGATGAGTTTTTACTTTACTTTTTTTCCGTTTTGGAGAAACAATAATTGCTATTGAAAAAAATATTGCAGATATTATAACAATTGAAGCTCCGATTGGAAAATCAGATATTAATGATAACCAAAAACCAATTATACAGCTAATAATACCAATTAGCGGAGAAATAATCAAGATTTTTTTAAAGTCATAAAAGAATTGATAAGCTGTAGATGTTGGATTAATTATTAAGGCAAAAACAAGTAAACCTCCTACAATTCGAAGTGATAATGAAACAGCAATTCCTGTAAAAAATAAAACTGCAAAATAATAAAGCTTTGTATTAACACCAGATGATTCAGCAAGCTTTCTATGAAACATAGTTGCAAGCAACTCTTTGTAAAATACAATAATAAAAATAACCAGGATAAAAGAAAGCAAAGTCAATAGTAATAAGTCGTTATAGCTAACAGAAAGAATACTTCCCCAGAGAATTCTTAAGGCTTTTGCACTGGCCGCATGACCAGGAATAAAATTTAGGAAAATAAAAGCAAGAGCAATCATAAAAGAAAAAAGAAAGCCAATTACAATATTACTTTGAAGACGTGCTTTTTCTGCAAGAGGTCCTAAAATTAGTGCAATTCCAAAAGAAAAAATAATAGCACCTATCGTTGGATCAATAGATATCATCAAACCAAAAGCTGCACCTGCAAAAGCCGCATGAGACATTAGATAGCCAATAGACGCAAGGTTCATACGAACAACAAAAACACCCATTGTAGAACATGCAAATCCTGCCAGCAATGCCCCAAGAATCGATGTAATTAATAATGCCAGAGGAAAATCAATCATATTTTTCCTCCATTTCCATTGAATATGCTATTAATAATGTCAGATTTCAAAATTTTTTCTTTACTACCATCCATTATTATTCTACCGCGATCCAAGACTATGATACGCTTACATCTGGATGGCACAAAACTTAGATCATGAGATACCAACATAATCGTAATATTGTGTCTCTCATGGATTCTATTTAAAAGTGTTTCAATTTGCCTACGAGAGGAGTAATCAAGGTTTGAAAATGGCTCATCTAAAAGGAGTAACTCCGGCTGTTGTGCCAAGGCTCTTGAAAGCAAGATTTTTTGAAATTCTCCACCTGAAAGCTTACCAATCGGTCTATTTGCAAAATCGATCATTCCTACAAGACCCATGCTGTACCATACCTTGTCCCAATCACTTTTTGATATAAATCTAAAAGCACCAATTTTTCCTGTCCTACCAGACATCACAATATCTTTACAAAGGAAGGGGGCAAGGGGGTCCATTTCAAAATTTTGTATTACATATCCTATTTCTTTTCTGATTTCTGATTTATGTTTTTTAATTTCTTTACCAAAAACAAGCCCATATCCTTTGTTATAAGATAGAAGTCCATTGACTGTTTCTAAAAGTGTTGTTTTTCCAGCACCATTTGGCCCGATAATTGATATAAAATCTCCATTTTTTACTGTTAGATTAACATCATAAATAACTGGTAACCTCTCACCTTCATATATCGTTTCAATTCCTTTTAGTTCGATTACATTTGAATTTTTTATCATATAGTTTTAACGAATTTCAAATAGTTCTTTATCTGATTTTAGATATAATTGCTCAGAATAACTAACTATGTTTTGTTCTGTTACCGTTTTATCAATTTCATTTTTTACAGACTCACGTAATAGTATCTCAATTTTTTTCCCATTGTTATCTGAAAAACATGCTTTTGGAATATTTCCTGATAACACCGTTAAGTTACCCTTGCCGGTTGTACATCCAGAGCTAACCTGTATACCATCTATAACACAAGACATAGGAGGTGCACCATTAGTCCAGACAATGGCTGTTTTTAAAAAAGGATCTGCTCCAAGCTTTTCATTTGCTATCCTCCCCATTCTATAACCTAAAACTGCATATGGCCCAAGGTGTCCATGAAATTGCTCAATCTTTTTCAATGTCTCATTCATTGTTATCACCATTATTTTTTTCTATAAATTATATAGAAAGTTAATGTAAGAATTACAAATATTACTGCAAATACCAAAAATATGTTTCGCTGTAATTCCAAATTAGATATTTGACTTTTTAAATCAGCTACCTCGCCTGTATTATATTCATATGCCGAAATTCCTTGGATTAGCTGATCAGTATTGTATGTTATCATATCAAGATATGTTTTTGTTCCTGGTATTGCATCTGGAAAATTGGTAAAAATAACATGACTTGCACCAGATTCAGATGCTACTCTTGCTCCAAAATCTGTTCCACTTTGAAGATTATCAATAACTGCACACACCTCATTTGATGAGGCAGCATTTATCACATCAAGTTCGTCTTGTAAAGAAAGACCTTGTGGAGGACCATAAGAATAGGTTATGTTTAATCCAAGAAATTCAATAAAATCCTTTTGCCATATCATGCAAACTACTTTTTTATTATTGTAGCTATGATTTTCTATTTTCTCTTGCAGTTCCAAAAATTTGCCATCAATTTTATTTATGTAATCTTCTGCATTTGCAAGAATTGTATTATTTAGCTCGGGGTGCAATACTGCAAGTTCAGTTTTTAAAAATTCAATATAGTTTTTTGCCCCAGACGGATAATTCCATTCACCCATATCTTTACATTCAATTAAATCACCATCTTGATTGTAAGCTAAAAGATCTTCAAGCCAAGGTTCTTTAATATTTGAACCAAATGATATGATAATGTCTGCTGTTACAATTTTATTAACATCACTTGGTGTTGTATCATAATATGCAGGACAAACACCTGCTGGCATGATATATTCAATTGTTGCATTTTCTGTTAAAAGATTAGATACAAAGTCAGCAAGAACTGAGTTTGTACAAATAACATTTATTGTGTCTTCTTCAGCGCTTGCATTTATTGTAAAACCAGAAAATAACATTATTGAAGCTATGACGGTTAGAAGGTATTTTCTTTTCAAATCTATTTTCCCCCAAAATTTTTTAACAGCCTCTAACAACATTATTAATAAAAGCTTTTTGGTAACAAAAAATTTAAATTCGTGCTACGTTTACCTGTAAAACGTGTTACCATGGTTGAAAAAGTTATAAGATTTGGTGTATCAATTGAACCGGATTTATTAAAAAAATTTAATAAGATGATAAAAAAAGAAGGATATACCAATCGATCCGAAGCAATAAGAGACATTATCCGTAAAAATCTGATAAATGATAAAAAAAGAGATCCTGAAATAAACGTGATAGGTACGCTAACAATGATTTATGACCATCACACAGGAAATTTAACAACCAAGCTTCTAGACCTACAGCATAACCATCATAACGAGATACTATCAACAACACATATACATATAGACCATCACAATTGTCTAGAAGTATTAGTTTTAAAAGGAAAAGCAGGTCAAATACAAAAATTGGCAGATAATATCAAAGCACTAAAAGGAATAAAACATGGAGAACTAGTAATTACAAAGGATTCTATATAATCTTACTTATTTTGCATAGCATTATTAAGATCTTCAACAAGCTGTTTAACATCTACACCATGGACTACAGCAATATCCTTGATTTTTTCAAATGATGCCGCAATACATCCAACGCATCCCATGTTATACTTAGCAAAAACTGCTATTACCTCAGGATGTTTTTCAATAACCTCTCTAATATTCATATCTTCAGTGATTTTATCGTCTGTCATGATTTACACCTATTTTAGACACTCGTTAATATACAACCCCATATAATATTTACTCTTAGTTATAGGTTAGGTGAGGAGAAACCGGACGGAACTCCAAGAGGAGAGGAAAAAAGAGTAACTAACCAGGGATGAGGGGCCGTCCGGTGGGATCACTCTTTAAAGAGAAACATCAATTAAACTATTTAAACAAAAACAAAGGTTCGCTGAAAGTATTAATCAGCTTTTTTCAAAAAATCCATTTTGACTCAAAAGTCCAATTTTTGATCTAAAAGTCCACTTTATAAAATATAATAACCTTATGGAGTTTCAATATCATAAGATATGATTCTTGGAAACCAATCAAACTCTAACCGAGGAAAATAAAACAATCCGAGTATTTCCATATCACCACGTATAGCTTTTGGGAAAATACCAGAATGATCACTCCAGTAATTTCTCCACCAACGATTTAATCTGAGGAATCTCCACTGGAACATTTCATAATTAAAAAATGCATTTCCCCACCATCTCTCAGTTGTGCCACTATCCCCCCAATTGTCAATAAAATTATTCCTGATGACAACATTATCGATACCAGTAAGCATATAGATACCAGTAGGGTTATTATTTGAAATAACATTATCAGAAATATAGTTACTATAAGTAAACCATGTTATCATAATACCACAATCAAATTCCTCACTTTCTCCATTATATGAAATAATGTTGCCAGAAATAGTAGTATGATGAGCCTCTGTACAATCTATACCCTTTGCTTCATTATACTCTATTCTATTGTTCAATATTTCATTATACATATCACCAAGAATCTCGATACCATATAGATTATGGTGAATATGGTTTCCTGAAATGATATTATAATTATTATGCAGATTGATATTAAATCTGAAAGTTCCCACACCAACAGTATAATTTGATATATCGTTTCCTGAGATAGTGTTATGAGATGAACCATCAAGTAATTGAATACCAACAGTACTCCCCTTATAGTCATCCTCAAAAATAAAGTTTTTCTGAATAATACAATATGTGCAATTGTCCAGTTCTACAGCACAAGTCCAATCATTATGAGTTAAATCACCTATTGTCAAAATATTACCCTTGATAATTACATAATCGCTACGAAAAATACTAACAACCGCATGTGAATATTCAGTACCTGAATGTCTACAGTTTTTAATGGTAAAACCTGAAACAAAGCAATTATCAGCATTAGAAATCTCAACTGCGTCATCTTCATGTTGTGCATCGATAATGGTTGTGTATTTATTCTCACCGACAAGATTTATGGTTTTGGAAATTAGCAATTGTTCGTAGTAGGGCGATGATTCATCATAGACAAAAACAGTATCCCCAATAGATGCATTGTCAATAGCATCCTGAATACTACTGTAGTTACCTTCCCCTGTTCCACCCACATACAATGTATTACCGTTATATGTGGGCAGAAAAGTTTCTTCTATAGTATCTGAAATATTTACATTATTTCCAAGACTAATTGGAGTAAATACATTAATAATGAATAGGATTGTTATTCCAATTACCAAGATATTCTTATTCAGAATAATTACCTCCCTCAATATATTTTAATCAATTAAATAGTATTTAAAACATTATGCTAATTTTTGTCATATATAGAGAATAAAATAAACTATATATGCATGATTCTAAAAAAAATTATTAGATTAAATCCTTTTATTCTATATATCAAAAAGAACCTGAACATGAAAAGGCTTTTTATTTTTCACATTAAGCATATGATAGGTAACAGCTTTGATTTCTGCACCAGCTTTATGCTTTGTTATGTCAAATTTTTCTCCAAAAACTTTCGCAGAAAGCTTATTTTTCTTATCATCAAGTTCGACTTTAAAAAAACCAAAAACTATGTTTTTTGCACTATTTAAAAAAAGAAGTTCTGAAAGCCAATCAACAAGTAATTGTTCCAAATCAGGTGCCTCAAGTTCAATATTATACTGACCAATATTTTCAATTTCAGAGCTGTCAGTAATAATGTCAAACATTGCCTTTGCAGCATTTTCAAATGCCTCAGAAAGAGTCTTACCGTAAGCCTTTACACCCACATCTGCCGTGTGATCAATAAGTTCATATGTTTTCATAAGGATGCCTTTTTCCAAAAACAATTTTTAGAATAAATGTTTATCATTTAAAGATTGATATATTTAAGAGAATACATTTGCTGTAAAAATAAAATAAGTCTTTGATCAAGATTTTCTTCTTTTGGAAACTTTTTTTTAAGAATATTTAATATATCATTAACATTTTTTTCCCCATCACAATTCTTCCAAACTAGAGTTCCAATTTTATCCATTTTAGCTATAATATTTTCATCTCTTTTTATTAGTTTGCAAAATGATTTACCGATATTACTTTTAAATTTTGGCACCGCTATTTCAACAATTTTATCAGTGTTAATTGACCACTCTAGCTCTGATCTAATAGGTACATAAGATAAAAATTCTTCAGCAGTTGGAAGTCTACTTTTTTTAGCTTTATGTTTCCCTCTTAACAAACATTTCCCTCAATGGGATATATGCTAGAAGAAGTGCAATAAATAGCCATATTAGCAATGCAGGAACTACTGGTGGAATATTCATAAGTGAAAGATCAATTCCTCCAATTATAAGAAATGCAATAGTAACACCCATTAATGCTTCTCCAGCAATTAATCCTGCAGTGAAAAGTAGTCCTGTCCTTATAATTCTTTCCTTTGGTTTAACA
>Ga0209427_10007406_pt1 | contig 12432 bp, 11 predicted proteins | sample DeeMarSWOR136_30_FD_187465 | JGI IMG/M metagenome (GOLD analysis project Ga0209427, IMG submission 187465) | Marine sediment microbial communities from White Oak River estuary, North Carolina - WOR-1-36_30 (SPAdes) (version 2) | ecosystem: Environmental > Aquatic > Marine > Intertidal zone >... | reverse complement strand
ACTTCTCCTAACTCATTAAGGAGTGATAGGTCTTCCTCATGCCCTTTTCCTTCTGTTATTCTATCCAGTATCTCACCCATCCGTTTTAACCCCTCCCGGCAGGGAAGACATTTTCCACAGGACTCCTCTTGCAAGAAATGGACAAAATATTTTGCTACATCGACCATGCAGGTTCCCTCGTCCATGACGATCATTCCGCCCGAACCCATCATGGATCCAACCTCTGTGAGGCTGTCGAAATCGACGGGCAGGTCGAAGAGCGAGGCAGGAATGCAGCCACCTGAAGGGCCTCCTGTTTGAACTGCTTTAATTCTCCTCCCATCTTGCTGACCGCCTCCAATATCGAAGATGATCTTCTTAAGGGTAATGCCCATCGGGACTTCAACCAACCCTGTATTTTTTACCTTTCCCACCAGAGAGAAGATCTTTGTGCCTTTGCTCTTTTCAGTTCCAATTGAGGAAAACCATTGGCTTCCCTTCTCAGTGATCAGGGGAACATTGGCCCAGGTCTCCACATTGTTAAGGTTTGTTGGTTTTCCCCAGAGCCCCTGCTTCACAGTCCGAATCTGTTTGCTCCTGGGTTCTCCGACTCGGCCCTCAATCGAGGCGATCAATGCAGTCGATTCTCCACAGACGAAGGCACCTCCCCCCTTGGCAATTTCCACATCAAAACTGAAACCAGAACCCAAAATATTTTTACCCAATAATCCAGATTTTCTGGCCTGCTGAATGGCAATCTCTGCGTTCTTGTGCGCCAGGGGGTATTCGTGTCTTACATAGATGAACCCCTGATTGGCCCCGATCGCATGGGCACCGATCATCATTCCTTCGAGGACGGAGTGAGGATTTCCTTCCATAAGAGCCCTATCCATAAAAGCCCCGGGGTCTCCCTCGTCGCAGTTGCAGATGACATATTTCGTCTCGTTAGGCTCCTTCTTACAGTCTTCCCATTTCTTCCCAGTCGGGTACCCTGCCCCACCCCTTCCTCTCAAACCGGATGCTTTGATCTCTTCAATAATCTCGGTTGGCTTCATTTGGAAGAGTGCCTTGGCCAACGACTGATAGCCCCCAATAGCGATATAATCCTCAATACGTGTTGGATCAATCAGATCATTCCGACTAAGGAGCAATCTCATCTGGGACCGATAAAAGGGAATCTCATCGGCGGAAGTGATTTTCCGATGGGTATTGGGGTCTTCAAAGAGAAGATGTTCCACCTTTCTCCCATTCTGGATGGTTTCTGAAATAATCTCCGGAACATCATCTGGTTTAACTTTTTGATAGAAAATGTTTTTGGGGGAAATGGTCACAAGAGGCCCCTTCTCACAAAACCCCGGACATCCTGTTACCTTCAAGGCCACCCTTTGTTTCATCCCATTGTTCCTCAGCTCTTTTTGGAAGGCGGTCTTTACCTTTTGACATCCAAGAGCCTGGCAGCCAGTACCACCACATACCGAGACGATGATTTCATGGCGTTTCTGTTTTGCAAGGATATCATTCTTCCATTTCTCCAGATCCTTCACCAATTTGACTGTTCTCATGATTTCACTCCTCTTCGTTTGTTGTTTAATTTCTCAATAATCCTTTTCGCCCTGATGGGGTTTATTTCTCCATAAAAGTTTCGGTCCACCATCATCACCGGACCGATGGCGCACACCCCCAGGCAGTTCACCACATTCAAAGAAAATTGTTTATCCGGAGTGGTCTGCCCCGGTTCAATATGGAGAAGGCCCTTAAGTTCCCTTAATATCTTTGGGCCTCCACGAACATGGCATGCTGTTCCGAGGCAAAGGGTAATGGAATGCTTACCTTGAGGGGTCAGGGTGAAGGATTTGTAGAAGGTGGCAACGCTGTAGATCTCATTAATGTCCATCCGGAGCCTGGATGCCACCATTTTGAGGGCCTCATCGGGGAGGTATTTATACCGGTCCTGAACATCGTGAAGAATGCTGATGAGGGCTGTTCTCTTTTCCTGGTATTTATCAACGATCAAATCAACTTGGCTTAGGTTCATTTTCACCTCCAAATTAATATCTGTTTAATTTTTTTTAAAGAAATACATTCTTACTTAATTTCTGTTCCAAAAAAATATTGCGGTTAATTGACACTTAACTCTACAATCCTCCTCTAGGTGGACTTAAGACCCATAAAACAACGGCATTCCCTTTCCCCTTATTGGCCCACTTTGAGGGAAATGCTGATTCGATATAGAGACTATCTCCCTGCCTCAGCAGCTGTTTTTCATCTTGGATTTCAACCTCCAACTCCCCCTCCATCACATAAGCAAACTCATCACCTTTATGGCCAAAAAAATGGCCGTCGATCGCGGCTCCCTCTTTCACAGTTAATAGGTAAGGCTCCATCCTCCGATTGAGCACGTCCGAAACCAAAAGCTCAAGTTTCATGTCCGAACCTTTCAGTACCGGGAGTTGAATATCCTGTCTTTCACTTGGTTTGATAACCATCTTTTGGAGCGGCCCGCTCTCCCCATCCGTCAAAAAATAAACAGGTTGAGTATTCAATTTCTCGCTCAATTTCAGAAGGGAATCGAGGGAGGGACTGATCAAGTTCTTCTCCAGCTGAGAGATGAAACTGGGAGTTAGGCCCACTTGCTCAGCCAATTCCTTCTGCGTCATCCCCAATTTCTTTCTCAGTGTCCTGATCTTATCGCCCAGGTTGCCGGGCCTTCGGCCTCCGATGGCGGGAAAGATGACCTCCTGGTCCCACACCTCATAATGTTTTGGGAGAAAGGCACTCCTTGAAAATCTCCCCTCAATCTTGATCGCCTTAAAAAAAAGCTCTCCATCCTGCTTTTCAAGCTCGATTGCTACCTGCGTGATATGTCTGAGATTGGCTTTAAAAGCGGGCGTATGGGCATCCCTCTCCAAAACCCAGTAGGCCACGGTTTCAAGATCGTAGAGTCGGGGACATGAATAAGTAAAAAACTTATAGGTTAGATTCTCATCGCCCCATATGTCCTGCATTCCGGTCAGGCTGTCGAAGATATATCGGACACCTGCCCCCTTCTCAATCTCGATCCGATCCATGGCTACACGGAACTGAGCAAGGTCCTTGGGGTTTTCAACTTTGATCACACTTCCTTTAAATTCCTCCTTTCCTCTCTCATAAAAATTACCAAAGAGGGGATCACTGTTCCCTTTCCCGGAGGTAAAGCAGTCCAGGATGGTCAGATATTCTAAATGAGGAAGATGGGCTAAACGCTTTGTAAGGGTGGAGGGAGAGATATTGAAGCTGACATAGACCAATTTGTATCCGCTCTTTAAGTTGTGCTCAATAAAGCGCTGGAGAAAAATTTCAGCATAAGTCCCGGCCTCAACCTCCCAGATGACATTATCCCCCGTTTTTAGAAAACCCAGAAGATGGTCTAAATATCCGATCCCTGTAGAAATTTTGCCAGCCATTTTTAATGATACTGAATCTTAATGATTAGTTATAAAGTTTTAATAAATTAGTTTTGATAAATTCGTAAAAAGTCAAAAAGCGGTCATTCGGACAAAGGCCATAACCCATAACTATTTGAAATTACATGATTCCTGATTTCGCAAGAATCACAAAACAGGGATAATGCTCACTTTTCAAAAATCATTAATTTTAGTGAGTATTAATACGCTATTAAAATTTGAATGTCAACTTATTTTTTACTTATTTTTACTTATTTTTTTGCCGCGATCCGACGCTTTTCATATCTTCCTTGCCGTCGCAAACAAAAGACCTCTGAGGTTTTCACTTACTGCACAGGCCACCAGATTGCCATGGGGTTCCCCATTGAATTGGGTCGCGAGGACGGCCCTCACCCTACACACTCTGACAGGTTGGACAGGCATAAGTGATTCTCCCTCCCTGGCGGAAGAATTCGACTGGAGTCCCACACTTGGGACAGGGTTTCCCGCTTCTTCGATAGATTTGTATCCAGTGACTTTGCCGACCTATCTGCTTCACCCATTTTTCAAATAACTTGAATATCCATCGAAGGAGTTCTGTTTTCTCTTTTTTCGATAAGGAACCAATAGACCTCCGAGGATGAATGTGTGATTTGAAGAGGATCTCTATACGAAGGATATTGCCAACACCCGCAATGACCTGTTGATCGAGAAGGGCCTCTCCTATTTCCCTGGAAGGATCCTGTTCCAGCCGACGAAAAAATTCTTTTGATGAAAAATCAGATCGAAGAGGATCGGGGCCGAGGTTCCCCCAATGAGGGTGATTTTGAAGCTCAGAGAAGGCCAAGAGCTTTATTACAGGGGCAGAAAACACCACGGCGGTGTGGGCATCTGTGTGAAAGATCACGCGCGCCCGCTCCAGGGGTTTGTCCCAGGGTTCATCTTTACGATAAAACCTCCATGATCCCCACATCATAAGATGAATGAGGAGCACCCTTTCATCGGGGAGATGGATTCGGAATTGCTTCCCATGGGCTTCCACCCTCTCAATCCGCACCTTTTGGAAGGCAGGCGTAAGCGCTTTGAGGTTACGAACGCGGAATTCGATCCGAACCTCCTTCCCTTGGAGGAGTTCCTTCAAACGTTTGGCGTAGTGATGAACAAGAGGCCCCTCAGCCATGATTTTCTTCCCCTACCTGTATGGTTATTAAGTTAACATTCGATTTGATAAATTTGTAGATGAAGGATAAAATTCTTAAGACCGAGGAGCAATAACAATGGGAAAAAAAGGTGTTATTCTAGCGATTTTCATTGCCTTTTCCATTGGATTCATTACCGGAATAACCACCGCCATCCTTAAGGGAAAAAAAGAACCCAAAGAACCTATGAACCCCCAAACATCCTCCTCTCCTATGACCCAAGAACCTATCTCTATCGAACTGACGGAGAAAATTGAAGAGTTGAAGCAGACCGTACGGCAGAACCCGACGGACCTCGCAGCATGGGTAAAACTGGGAAATATTTACTCCGACCATCACCAATATCGCGAGGCCATAGAGGCCTATCGTCAATCTCTCTCCATCAAACCGAATGATCCCGACATAAGGACAAATTTAGGTCTGATGTTAAGAAGTCTGGGGGATGAGGACGGAGCCATCGAGGAATTCAAAGGGGCAGGTCGAGATGATCCTAAACACACTAACAGTCGCTACTATCTCGGGTTAACCTGGCTTCAAAACAAACGGAAAACCCAAGAGGCTATCCAAGCTTGGGAAGACTACTTGAAGGTCGAACCTAAGGGACAAAGGGCAAATCAAGTCAGAGTCGAGATAGAAAGGTTAAAAACCTTAGCTGCTGAGGGGAAGGGGAAATAGCAGATGAAAGTCGATTGGATTGACTCACTTAAAGTGCGTTCGATCAGGAGAGACGAATGAAGAAAATCCTGGCGATTTATGGAAGTCCGAGGCGAAAAGGAAATACCACTCTCCTCTTAAACCAAGCCGTTCAAGGGGCTTTGGATACCGGAGCCCAAGTAGAAAAAATAGTGCTCAGGGATTTAAAGATGTCTCCCTGTCTTGAAATCTATGGGTGCAAGGAAACAGGGAGATGCGTGATCCAGGATGATTTCCAAAAGGTATATGATCAGCTCCTTGCCTCCCATGGGTTGATGCTCGCCTCCCCTATCTTTTTTTATACGGTGAGTGCCCACACGAAAATCTTGATGGATCGCTGCCAGTCCCTTTGGGTCAAAAAGTATTGGATTGATAAGATCCCACGGGGGCAAAGGGATCCGAGACGGAAAGGACTCTTTATCTCTGTGGGGGCTACGAGAGGGAAAAAACTTTTTGATGGAACCCTTCTCACGGTAAGATATTTTTTTGATGTTCTGGATACAGAGCTCTGGAAGACACTCTTATACAGAGAACTCGATTTGGAAGGGGATGTATCAAAGCATCCCGAGTATCTTCAGGAAGCTTATGAAGCTGGAAAAACCTTTGCTCTCACCCTTGAAACCTGAGCATTGACACCCTCCGGGTATCGTTTTATATAAAAATCTACAAGGAGAAATACTCTATTCAAGCCTAAGAGGAGGAGAACTTATGGAATTCAAAGGAAGTCAGACGGAAAAAAATATCTTAGCTGCTTTTGCGGGGGAATCACAGGCCAGAAATCGTTACACCTATTTTGCGAGTGCAGCCAGAAAGGAGGGCTATGAGCAGATCGCTGCCATTTTCCTTGACACAGCGGACAATGAGAAAGAACATGCCAAGCTTTTCTTCAGTCTTCTCAAAGGAGGGGAAACAGAAATCGTTGCCGCTTACCCAGCAGGAGTCATTGGCGATACAGCAGCCAATTTGAAGGCAGCGGCTGATGGAGAGAATCTCGAATGGACAACGCTCTATCAGAATTTCGCTGACATCGCCAAAAAGGAAGCCTTTCCAGAGGCTTATGAAACCTTTTCCCAGATTGCTAAAGTGGAGAAATTCCACGAAGCCCGGTATTTGGATCTACTGAAGGCGGTGAAGGAAGGGAAAGTATTCAAAAAGGATGCCTCTGTGAAGTGGCACTGCCGAAACTGCGGTTATGTCTTCGAAGGAAGGGAAGTCCCTGAAAAATGTCCCGTGTGCAAGCACCCTCGTGCCCACTTTGAAGTCCTTGCGGAAAATTATTAACCCTGATACCTTGGGAGAGGTCTTCTTGAAGACCTCTCCCTTGTTCCCGGATCCTCCAGCATTTAATCAAATCCTCGCGCCAAGAAACGCGTCATAAAAAATCATTTGAAATCGGGAGGAAGAGATGCCGCACATTCAAACAGGACTGAAAGGCCAAGAAGAAATGGTCGTCGGGCATCAGGATTTGGCGAGTGTTATGGGAAACATCGGTGCGGAGGTTCTTTCAACCCACCGGGTCGTTCTTCTCATGGAAATAGCGGCCCGGAATGCGATCAAGGACTGCTTGCCGAAAGGAAAGATGACGGTGGGAACCTTCATCCGGATCCAACATTTGGCTGCTGCTCCGCTGGGGTCCAAAGTCCGCGCAGAAGCCCAGGTCAAGGAGATCGAGGGCCGCAGGCTCGTCTTCGAAATTGCGGTTTATGATGAATTTGAAAAGATCGCAGAGGGCGAGAATGAACAACTCATCGTTACGATAGACAAGTTTCTAACCCGCATTAAACAGAAGATGGGCAACTAAATGGTCTCCCCTCTGTTGTTAAAAGAGAACCTATCCAATAGTGACGATCCCCAAATATCCATCGACAGAGACCAAGTCCCCTGTATGAATCTGAGTGGTGGCCTCGGGGACCCCTGTGACGCAGGGGAGGCCATACTCTCTTGCAATGATGGCCCCGTGAATCAACATGCCACCTCTGCGTTCCACGATTCCCGAAGATAGGGGGACAACAAAAGTCATATTAGGCTCGATCGCATCACAGACCAGAATTTCCCCTGATTCAAAAGCAAAAAGATCGGATGGACTCAGAATCACCCGGGCCTTCCCCTTTGCAATTCCAGGTCCTGCGGGTTGACCGATGATTTGCCGGGCCTTCAGTTCAGAGGAAATCTTGATTGGTTCAGGAGAAGATCGTTTTTTGGGGATATAATCCCGATGCCTTAATGCCTGGATGATCTCCTCAGGATCTGCTCCTTCCAGTTTCATCTGGAAACGTTTATCGATTCGACGTGTCCCCTCGTCAATTGCGACAACCACTTCTCTCTCGATTCTGCCCAGATAGATATTGTCATCGTCCCTCAACCGATAACTGGCCCGGCCCAGATCAAGAAGTTCAGAGGCAAATTCTCCCTCTTTTCCTTTAAGACGTGAAAGAAAACGGGAGCCGAGGTCTTCAAGACGATAAGAACTCCGTTTTTTCTTAGCAGGGGGATGCTCGGCCATCTTGAGAAGAATCCTGAGTATTCCCTCAGGACCTTGAAGACACTCTGTCTGTTCCCCGATGGAACAAGAGAGATCACCGAACTGCTGGATAAATGCATCCAGCCTTCTCTTGAAACTCCCATCCTCAATAGTCTCAAACTTCTTCAACCTCGGTGCAAGGGAAGGGTCCTTCCGAATCATCCCCGCCATCTCTTCAAGCCTCTGATTGCGCTCCAGGCTCTTCAATGGGCCCCTCCCCAGAAGATCCATGAACTCATAGGGGTCCTCAGGCCTCACCGCATCGTTATAAAATTGTCCGAAGAGTCGCATCCCATGTGCGAAGGGGATGAAATCGCTCCAGTAAATGGCCACCCACCTTCCGTGAATATCCATTCGGCGAGCAACTTCCTCAGCCAACTCGATATCGGAAAGGAGGGTCAAATTCTGTCGGGAGAGACGCTCAGCCTCCTCCACCATGGCTGGGATAAGCTCCTCTTCAATCTTTTTCTGAAGGGCTTTGAGATTTTCAAAGCTTCTGCGAAGGCTTAGGTACCATGGCCGTTTATCTTCAGACGATCCGGAGGAAATGGTGGTGATCGGCCTGGATTGAAGAATAAATAGATTGTCTTCCCGGAACGTCCATTCCATATCCTGGGGAGCTCCGAAACGTTCTTCCGCCTTTAATACATGATTAAAAATCCTTCCAATCTCCTCATCGGTTAGGGGTGGTTTCTCGGATAGTTCGCGGGGCAGCGGTTCGAGATGGATGCCTTCGGCCGAGGGTCTGACCCATTTCTCCCGGCGTGCTGGTCGTTGGGAAAGGACTTTTCCAGTTTGGCGGTCCAGAACCCATCTGTCCGGCTCGACCGTGCCATCTACAAGGCCCGCATTCAGTCCGTGGACGGCCTCAATGACAGCCTGAGAGCCGTCATTCGGATTCTTCCCAAAGGCAACTCCGGACCTCTCTCCATTCACAATCTCTTGGATTAAAACAGCCATCGTACTTTTTTCTATGTCCAGACCCAATTCCTGCCGGTAAAGAAGGGCAGCATCTGACCAGAGAGAGGCCCAGACGAGTCGCACATGCTCCAGGATCGCCTCTGTCCCTCGGATGTTGATATAAGACTCATGAAGACCTGCGAAGGAGGCTTGAGAGGAATCTTCGCCAGGCGCCGATGATCGGACTACAACCGCCCTATCTTTGAATCTGTCTTCGATCGAAGACCACAATGCCTTCACGATTTCTGGTGGGATAGGGGTCTGGAGGAACATGTTTCGAATCCGCAGCGCGGCATCCCACATCTCTTCCCAGCGCATCTCTTTAAAATTCTTACGATTGATCTCCAGCAGGATCCGCTCTCTCAACCCGGCACAGGTGATAAACCGATGGTAGGCCTCCGCTTTCACACAGAGGGCCTCGGGGATATTCATCCCCGTCTGGGAGAGCACCGCAAGGGAGAAGGCCTTCCCTCCGACTTGTTCTCTATCTTTATCCCTAATTTCTACAAGTGGTATGATGAGACTCATTTTTTTATATGAAGCTCCACGACATTTTGAAACTGCTGGACCACATAGTACGTCTCCACATCCATTCCCAGCAACGCACAGGTCGGAGAGGAGACGAACTCCTTCAAGTAGGGATGCTTGGTAAGATAGAGCTTTTGGAAGCGCCTCTTCTGCGGGCCCACCATCTCCTTCACAACCCCTGTCGCGGTTACTGCCGCCGCCTGGTGGAAATCGGCTTCCTGGTTCGACCGAGTGTCCACGACCATGGCGATCCTCGGGTTCCTGGAAATATTGGCATATTTCCGGGTGGCGCGGGTCGTCGCGAAGAGAAGATGCTTCAAGTCATCCGTGGCCATAAAGGCGACCAAGTTCCCATAGGGCTGGCTTTTGCTCTGTGTGGCCAGAACCGCCAGCCGTTGTGAAGAAAAGAGATCCTTTAGGAATTTTTTTAGTTGCGATGTCTTTTCCATCTAAATAGCCCTCATAATCTTTCAAGAAAATGATTGGCAATGGCCAGATGCTGTTTCATTCTTTCTTTTCCCATACGATCGATTTGATTGATCATGAACTTCATCCGAGGATTTTTCTTAAAAAAATCCCGGTGATGATAGATAAACCTCCAGTATAGACCATCCCATATTCGACACCATTCGCCTTCTGAAAAATCACTCATCTTCCGGATGTAATTGGAGGAGCTGATGTAAGGCTTCGTCGTGATCAGACCGCCATCGGCGTGCTGGCTCATCCCGTAGACGTTTGGCACCATGACCCAGTCGTAGGCATCGATAAAGAGTTCCATAAACCAGCGATAGACCTCATCCGGATCAATTTCGCAGAGGAGCATGATGTTGCCAAGGATCATCAAGCGTTCGATATGGTGGGCATAGGCGTATTGAAGCAACCGTTGAATCACCGCGTCCACTGGAGCGAGACCCGTGGTTCCGTCGTAGAAGGATTCGGGGAGCTTCCTTTTGTGCTGGAAACAATTGGTTGTTCTCTCCTCATCTCCTTTCAAGAGATAGACCGCTCGCATGAACTCCCTCCACCCGATGATTTGCCGTACAAAGCCCTCGAGAGCATTAAGCGGAACTGAGTTTTTCTCTGAATAGGCAAGCGCCTCTTTAATAATTTGATCGGGTGTGAGTAATCCAATGTTAAGCATTGGTGTCAGAACGGAGTGGAACAGGAAGGGGTCCTCTTTAGCGATCGCATCCTGGTAATCTCCAAAATATTTAAGCTTCTCTCTTAAGAAGCTCTTGAGCCATCGTTCAGACGCTTCATGGGTCACAGGATAGACGAATCCATCGGTGCTCCCGGGGTTCTTTGGAAAATATGTTTCAACGTATTCTCTTGCTTCTTCAATGACTGGATTGAGTTTGACAGGGGGTAGTCTCGGTACGTTGAGGGTTTTCGGGATCTTCTTCCTGTTCTCCGGGTCGAAGCTCCATTTCCCACCTATTGGTTGGTCTCCTTCGACCAAGACTTTTAATCTCCTTCTCTGGGCAATGTAGAAATGGGTCATCGAGAAGTGCTGTACGCCTTTAAAAAAGTTGAAGAGCCAATCTTCCGGAGTCAAAAAGGCTGGATTGGGCAATCGGTGGACATGCATTCTCCATTTCTTGGCCTCTTTCTGAAGTCTGCTCTCAAGCAACCTGTCCACAGGGTCCGAAAACCAAATCTCTTCAATTTTCTTCTGGCGAAGGAATTGAAAAAGATCATCTCTGAAATCGACATAATGAATGCGATATCCTTGAGACTCCAACTTGCTCTTGTAAGCCTGCATCGAGGCCCGGTGAAGCAATAATTTTTTCTTGTGGAACCGAAGAGAAGATTTGGCCCCTGAGAAGAAAAGCTGCTCTTCTACCAAGAAGATTTCTCTCTCCTTTGAAAGCGCAGGATGATCCTTGAACAGCTGAGGGGGAAAAATAAGGGTGGCTTGCTTCATTCCCTGTTCCCTGAGAGATGGTCTTTCGATGGACAGTTAGATTTGAGAACCCTTTTCACCTTGACACTCTGTAAGGTGACTAGATATTATTCTTACATCTCTTATCCCATTTTAGCAATCCCAATAAGTTCATTTCGTGAAACAAAGGAGAAAGGAAATGGGCTCCAATGCAGATGTTCTGATCATCGGTGGAGGGCTGGCTGGCCTGTGTTGCGCTCTTCGGCTCCATCAAAGTGGAATTTCTTCTCAGATATTGGAAGCCTCCGATGGGGTCGGAGGGAGGGTTCGAACAGACAAGGTTGAAGGATTCTTGCTTGATCGTGGCTTCCAGGTCTTGCTCACAGCCTATCCTGAGGCCAGAAGGGTACTTGACTATGATGCCCTTGGCCTCCGCCCCTTCTATCCAGGTGCTCTGATCCGACACAAGAACCACTTTTACCGTTTTGCAGACCCATGGCGCCACCCCATCGATGGGCTCCTGGGCCTCTTTACGCCCGTTGGCAGTTTCTCGGACAAGCTCCGGGTTCGGAAACTCCGCGGCCGGGTCCTGACGGGTGCTCTTAGTGACCTATATAACCGTCCAGAAACCACGACCCTTCAAGCCCTGCGAAACATCGGCTTTTCAGGGAACATGATCGATCGTTTCTTTAGGCCCTTTATTGGAGGAGTTTTCTTCGATTCAAATCTCGGGGTTTCCAGTCGAATGTTTGAATTTGGATTTCGTATGTTTTCCATGGGGGATACGGCACTCCCCTCCGAAGGAATGGGGGCCATCCCCGAACAGATTGCCGCCCGATTGCCTGCGGGGACTGTGCGAACAGAGGCCCGGGTTGAATCGATTGAAGAAGATGGAGTGACATTTAAATCCGGAGAAAAGGTAAAGACTCATGCAGTCGTTCTGGCAACGGAGGGACCCGAGGCTGCGCGCCTCCTGGGTGATAAAGAAAAGCATGGGTCCCGAGGTGTCACCTGTCTCTATTTTGAAGCAGACGACCCGCCCATCTCAGAACCTCTTCTGGTCCTGAATGGGGAAGGAAAGGGGTCAATCAATAGCATCTGTTGCCCCAGCAGTGTGGCTCCGAACTATGCGCCGAAAAACAAGGCCCTTCTCTCGGTCACGATTATTGGAAACCCGGATCAAGACGATCAGCAACTTGAGACTGCAGTTCGGACCCAGCTGACAGAATGGTTTGGGCCAAGTTTGCA
>Ga0209427_10007404_pt1 | contig 12433 bp, 9 predicted proteins | sample DeeMarSWOR136_30_FD_187465 | JGI IMG/M metagenome (GOLD analysis project Ga0209427, IMG submission 187465) | Marine sediment microbial communities from White Oak River estuary, North Carolina - WOR-1-36_30 (SPAdes) (version 2) | ecosystem: Environmental > Aquatic > Marine > Intertidal zone >... | reverse complement strand
AAGCATCAGCACGGCCTTCCATCAGTATATCTGGAAAAAACACAAGGTAAATATCATTGATACCCCTGGAGACGCCAACTTCTTCTCAGACGCCCGTTCATGTTTACAGGCTGCTGATGGCGCTGTTGTAGTGGTAGAGGCAATTGACGGAGTTAAGGTGCAGACCGAACAGGCCTGGGAATTTGCAGACCGGCTCGGGATGCCGAGGCTGGTCTTTATAAACAAGATGGATCGGGATCGGGCCGACTTTTTCGGAACTCTAAAGGATGTGGCTGAGATATTTACCCCAAAACCGATTCTCTTGCAGTTGCCTATAGGTGCGGAAGAGAACTTCAAGGGAGTCGTCGATCTTATCAGCCAAAAGGCCTATTTTTACGAAAAGACTGGAAAATCCAAGGCCGGAGAGGTTCCCGCAGACATGGTAGACCAGGTGGCAACCGAGCGGGAGGCCCTGATTGAAAACATTGCTGAAGCCGATGACGCACTCTTAGAAAAATATTTGGACGGCCACCCTCTTACCGAAGAAGAGCTCATGGAGGGGCTGCGCGCCGGTGCCATTGGCCGTGCATTTGTGCCTGTGCTGTGCGGTTCAGCGACCGGGAATATTGGAATGGATCGCTTGATGGATTTCGTCAATGATTGTTTCCCGTCTCCCCTTGACCGGGGTCCAAAGGTTGGCATCGACCCTGACACAGGAGAGAGTATGGAACGCCGTCCTGCTCCGGACGAGCCCTTTTCTGCCCTGGTTTTTAAGACGATTGCCGACCCTTACGCCGGAAGACTCAGTATCTTTAGGGTCTATTCCGGAACCGTGAGGCCGGACGGATCCTTTTATAATGCAACCAAGGAAACCAAGGAGCGATACGGACAACTCTTTAAGATGGCCGGAAGGGAGCAGGAGGGTGTCCCGCAAGCAGGTCCAGGCGAAATCGTGGCTGTTGCCAAGTTAAAAGAAACTGCCACAGGGGACACCCTGTGTGCTGAGTCCAACAAGATACGCTTTGAAAGTGTTGAACCCTTGCCGACCATGATGTCCTACGCTATAGAACCCAAGTCCAAGAAGGATGAGGATAAGGTATTTATTTCCCTTTCCCGGTTGCTGGAGGAGGATCCCACCCTCAGGCTGGACCGGGACCAGCAAACTAGGGAAATTGTCATCTCGGGTATGGGTCAGATCCACCTAGAGACCGTTATCGAGAAGCTCAAGCGCAAGTTCGGTGTGGAGGTGAACCTGAAAATCCCCAAGATTCCTTACAAAGAGACCATCAAGCAGTCGGTTAAGGGAATAATATACAGGCACAAGAAGCAGTCAGGTGGAAGAGGTCAGTTTGCCGAGGTACATTTCGATATCTTTCCGCTTGAAGAGGGTAAAGGCTTTGAGTTCGACGAGGCCTTAACGGGTATGAACGTGCCCCGCAACTTTGTGCCGGCAGTGGAAAAGGGTCTTGTTGAGGCCATGCAGTCCGGTGTCCTGGCTGGTTATCCGGTTGTGGATGTAAAGGTCCGCTTCTATGATGGCAAGTCCCACGATGTGGACTCTTCTGAGATGGCATTCAAGATTGCCGCATCTATGTGTTTCAAGAAAGGCTTCCAAGAAGCCAACCCTACCTTGCTGGAACCGATCATGAACCTGAGCGTCACTGTGCCCGAGGACTACATGGGCGATGTTATAGGGGATCTGAACGGCAGGCGGGGGAGGGTCCTGGGTATGGATGCCAAGGGCAAAAGGCAGGTCATCCGCGCCAAGGTACCCATGGGCGAGATCTTGAGCTATGCCCCAGATCTCACCTCTATGACCGGCGGCAGGGGGGCATTTACGACTGAGTTTGACCATTATGAAGAGGTACCGGCTCAGATGGTCCAGAAGATCATAGAACAGGCCAAGAGCAAAGAGTGAGTTGGGGTGGTCACGGATTGCACCGCTTACACGGACTGTAGCCTGACCAGAATGCCTCGTATTTGGTCTTAAAGGTGGTGCGGTGTTTAGGGGATGTGCCCTTTCCAAAGGGACACGTCATCTGGTGGAAACGCCGTGAATGGCTATTGCCCAGGAAAGGGCCTTTCTTATCCGGGAACCGCTGCCACATTCCCACCCTTTTTGCCATGGCTTCCCGCTGGAGACGGAGTAGTAGCGGATCGTATTTAGTGTTAGGTCTCCGAAACACATGGTAGGCGTACCCCCCCTTTACCAACTCAGCATTAACAAGCGTGGCATCCTGTAAAAAGACATAGGCCAGCACACGACCATACTGGTCCTGTTTTTCCCTGTCAAACTCCAGACGGACCTTTTTCTCAAGTACCAATTTCCGATTAAAATCTCTGGCCTCAGGGCCGAGCCTTTCTGCAGGGCTGTTTTCGTGGGCCACCTCCGGGGCGTTGATCCCGGCATATCGTACCCGCCTACCATCAGCAAGTACGACAGTATCTCCATCGTCCACCCACCGCACCCGGTGAAACGAAGAAGCCAAAACAGCTCCATAAAGACTATAAAGTGCCAGCAGAAAGAATAGACAAATTGTGAATCGGGTTCTCATTGACTATTGACCAACCCACAATGCCGTGCAGCACTTTCATCCAGCATTCTCGGTAATCCACCCCGATCTTCCGGTACAAAACCTAATGCCCTTTCCCACACCTCTTGGTCCTCCATACAAAAATAGAGCATCACGTCAGGGGCCATCTCCCTGATCCATGCTGCCATTTTTTGATAAAGCTCGATGCGCAGGGGCTTGAAATATCTCATTTTGCCATCCAGACCCGGGACAAACTCACCATAAATGATCCTCGATTTTTGAAATCGTTTCCGTATGATAGGTTTTAAGGATGGCATAAAGCGAAAGGAGCCAAGGCTAATCCAGACAATGTTCTGGGCCGACACACTTGAAAAAAGTTCTCTCACCAACTTCTTATAATCCTTTTCCCAGCCCTCGTACAAGATCAAAGGATCAAAATGAAATGCCAGGGGATACCCCCACGCTTCACACTGAGCGGCAGCCCTCAGACGGGCCCGCATACTGGCGGTGCCGCGCTCCTCACTTCGGATAACGGCAGGGGAATTCAGGGACCAGGCTACAATGGTCTTTCTATTGTGCTCCAGGCTCCTGAGATTTTCAATTGCTGTTGTCTTGGTCTTCAGTTCCAACACGACCCGCTCCTGTTGACCAAAGTAGGGAACCAGGGATCTTGAAAGTCTTGTCCATGGCTCCCATATCAAGCTGTCGGTAAACTCGCCGGTGCCAATCCGATGAAATTGGGGCCTCCCAGATCGAACAACATCGTCCAGTTCTTCAAAAAGCCTTTCCTGATTCACAAAATACTGCAAGACCGGAGAGTGAAAGTATGCCTGCAATATGCAGTAGGCACAGTCCATGGTGCAGTAGGTTCCGATATGAAGGATTTGGTATCCGCAACAGATATAGAATTTAGTACCCGGACATCTTTTCAGGAATGACCCCTTATTGCGGGTAAGAAAGAGTACACGTTTCCCTGCGGCTATGGGATCCTGTACAGAGGTCAAGGACTCATGGATCTTCATCGCGTAAGGAACAACAGAGACCGGGACGGCTGGAAGGGATTCTTGGACCGCGCCAACAGCAGGATGGTGCATGACCGCTTCATCAATGTACAGCCTGGAAATCATGATATAGAGTGCCTAAAGTGAACTAAAGTGAGCTAAAATTGATGAAATCGCAAGAAGTAAATAACCACAGTCATTGCGAGGAGTGCAACGACGAAGCAATCTAATAAATACCAGCACTTATTGCACATGAGATTGCTTCGCTACGCTCGCAATGACATCTTCTTCACACTTTTTACAAAACCGTCAAGGCTAAGAGAATGGTACAAATTTTTCCAGGTCCTCAACTTTAGCTCACTTATGATTCAAAAGGCTCCAGGAGCCTTTTGAAAGCAGGATTCTTGGCCATAGTATCGAGGGCCTTGCGGCGTACGTCAAAATCTTCCATGCTCTTGAAGGTCATGCGTAGCGTATGTGGGCCTCCTTCAAAATAAGTAGGCGCGGTCATATGGATGTGTTCGTTCAGCTTCAGGGCCTTTAGTTTCTTTGAGAACCTTTCTTCCGTCTTAGCCAGCGTCGGAAACCGGCGCCGTTTCAGACAGACCCTCACCTTCGCGCCTTTTTCGTTCCGATTCAACTCAGGCCGGTCCAGGATTGCCCTGACTTCCTTCGACTGAAGGACCTCTACGGGCTTAAGGTTCTCGCGAATCGCGATTTCTTGAACCAACGTAATGACCTCTCTTTGTTTGTTCTGGCTCAGTTTGAGCACCCTGAAAAGTTCAAAAAAAGACAAGGCATCTTCATGGGAAAACCCGCTCAAATCGACTGCCGCTTCAAATGAGACGATTTCATCTATTATACCTGCCTGAATGACTTCTGGAAGCAGGGACAAGGCATCTATCTTTTTAAAGACCTTCTGGCTTTGTGGAAATCCTAACAACGAGGACAGCATTTGAAGGCGGTTTCGGGAAGGGAGGTGCAGTGAAAGCTTTTGAATTCCTCGTGCCTGTTCGACGACGTTTAACTCCCTATGAGATCGGTTATCAAGTATTGCCAGCTTAAGGGTGTCTACCTCAGAGGGGCTTCCCTTTAGGGCCAGGGCATTGATTTCACGCCACCCCAGCGCCTTGCACGCCATGACACGACGGAAACCGCATACGATTTGATACCTAAAATCATGCCGCTGTCTCAAAATCGGCGGATTAATCAGGCCAACGGCCCGGATGGAGGCAACAAGTGCGTCAGGGTCGGTACGGAGACTCAAGCGGCAGGTGTCATCTTTTGTGTCGATTTCAGAAACAGAGATGACCTCGTCGTCATAATTGAAGATGTCGGAATTTCTACAACTCATTGATATTTCAAAGGAAATTTCTATAACTAATTGAAATCATAAACTTTTGGCGGCATTCGACTCATGCCACTACTCCATTACTCCAATCTTAGATGACTCCTGTCAACCTGCGCAATGCCTCATCGTATTTTCTGCAGGTATTTTCAACCACCTCTGGCGGGAGTTCAGGTGCGGGCGGCCTTTGGTTCCAGCCAAGTAAAAGAAGGTAATCTCGCACATATTGCTTGTCAAAGCTTTTCTGAGGTACGCCCGGTCGATAGGTATCTTTGGGCCAAAAGCGAGATGAGTCAGGGGTAAGGATCTCATCGATCAAAACTAGTTCGCCGTCGATCAAACCAAACTCAAACTTGGTGTCTGCTATGATGATGCCGCGGAGTTCGGCAAACTCCACTGCCCTTTTGTAGATGGCCATGCTGACATCTCTGAGGCGGGCAGCTAGACCCTTGCCCAGCATATCTTCGACTTGTTCAAAGGAAATGTTTTCATCATGGGCTCCGATATCCGCCTTGGTCGATGGAGTAAACAGTGGCTCCGGGAGCCGATTGGATTCTTGCAAGCCTTCGGGAAGTCTCATTTCACAGACCCTCCCGGATTCCAGATACGACTTCCAGCCGGAACCCGAGAGATATCCCCGAACGATGCATTCCACTGAAAGGGGCTCTGCTTTGCGAACCAGCATGCTCCGATCTCTTATGATATCAACGTATGGATGACATACCTGTGGAAAACGCTCTACATCGGCAGTGATGAGATGATTGGGAATGAGACCCTCCATCATTTCAAACCAGAACCTTGACATCTGCGTCAGAATGCGACCTTTTCCTGGGATGGGATTCGGCATCACCACATCAAAAGCGGAGATGCGATCCGTAGCAACCATTAACAGGGCATCCCCCAGATCATATATGTCCCTCACCTTGCCTTGTCTCAGCAAAGTCAAGTTATCAAAAACGGTATCATATAAAGTAACTTCCAAGGTCGACTCCTTTCCGTGTTCGGTTCATACCCAACCTTCTGCCACTACAAAATCCGCCGATCATGCCTATGTGCATCTTAGGATTAGCCATTAGAGAAAGTCAAGGCGCAAAACCCAGCTTCATTTATAATTGACAAGTTAGTCAAATATGCTATTCACAAGCATTCAACTGAGCATTGTAGTAATTTCATGACGTTAATCTGAGGAGGACCCTATGCATAAACCCATCTTGAAGCGCGTTGGCCAATATCGAGCCGTAAGGAAAATGCAAGACAGGGAATTTCGGCTGAAATTCAAGACAGAACACATGGAGGGAGTTATGGCCCAGATTGAGCCATATGACATCATGGAGCCTTACATACACGAAGGGGAGGAAGTCCATATTGTTTTGGATGGGCGCATCGAATACATGGTTGGTAAGGAAAGCTTCGTAATGAGGCCAGGGGACGTCCTTTGGCACCCTTCAGACGTGCTTCACGGTGCACGAAACATCGGGGACGTAACAGCAAGATACTTTACCGTGGGGGTGCCCCCAACCTTTATGTAAGGAAAGGTCACAGATGACTAAGAAAGAATTGGCAGGAAATCCGGTGAAGATTATGGACCTGACCCTCCGTGACGGTCATCAAAGCCTCTTTGCGACGCGTATGCGAACTGAAGACATGATACCGATCGCCGAGCAAATGGACCGGGTCGGGTTTTTCGCCATGGAAGTCTGGGGTGGTGCCACCTTTGACGCTATGCACCGCTTTTTGAACGAAGACCCCTGGGAAAGGCCAAAAGCGTTAAAACGATACATCAAGAAGACTCCCCTTTCTATGTTGCTTCGCGGTCAAAACCTGGTTGGTTATCGTCATTATGCAGACGATGTTGTCAAGGCCTTTTTGGATGCGGCATGCGAGGCAGGCATAGATATCTTCAGGGTCTTTGATGCACTGAATGACTTCAGGAATTTTCGTACCTCGGTCAAGGCGATAAAGACCAACGGCAAGCATTTCCAAGGGGCTATATGTTATTCCCTCACCAAAGGCAAAATGGGCGGTGAAGTCTTTAATATCGACTATTATATTGACAAGGCCAGGAGCCTCCAGGATATGGGGGCAGACACCATCTGCATTAAGGATATGGCCGGGCTCTTGGCACCATATGACGCATTTGAGCTTGTTCAGGCCCTGAAGGAAGAGGTGACCGTGCCCCTTCATCTACACAGTCATTACACATCAGGCATGGCCTCCATGACATGCTTAAAGGCGATTGAGGCTGGGATTGACATTATCGGCTGTTGCCTGGCCCCCTTTGCCCTGCGGACCTCCCATCCGGCCGTCGAGCCTATCGTAGTGGCGCTTCAGGGAACGGCCAGGGACACAGGTCTCGATTTAGAGCAACTGTTCAAGTTGGACCAGTACCTGGAAGAGATCGCCCCCAAGTATCGTCATCTAATGGATGATACGAAACTGGCCGTTGTGGACACCGGTGTCCTCATGCACCAGGTGCCGGGAGGCATGCTTTCGAACCTGGTCAACCAGCTTCGGCAGATGGATGCCTTGGATCGAGTCAATGAGGTGTTTGAAGAGTTGCCCCGGGTACGCAAAGAACTGGGTTATCCCCCTCTTGTCACACCCACCAGTCAAATCGTGGGGACACAAACGGTCAACAACGTGCTGTTCGACAGTGAGAACGAGCGATACAAGATGATCACAGACCAGATCAAGGACTATTGTTACGGGCTATACGGAAGACCGCCCAAGCCCGTAGACCCTGAGGTTCAAAAGAAGGCACTCAAGGGATATCCTCGCGGTGAAGAACCGATATCCGCGAGGCCCGCAGATATACTTGAACCTGAGCTGGAGGAAGCGAGGACAAAGGCGGGCGGTCTGGCCAAGACCCTCCAGGATGAGCTTATCGTTGCCCTCTATCCGGTAACCGGGAAGCGTTTTCTAAAATGGAAGTATGGGAAAGAAACACCTTCCCCTGACACTAAACCCATTTCCTTGGAGGAAGCCAAGGACAGGGAGGCCCTGGTGGCAAAGGCGAAGCTGGGCCTTGTTGTCGAAAAACCGGACAGGGTTGTGCCCCCCAAGGGCGACAACCTGCAAACCTTCAATGTGTACGTTGACGAGCAGTACCATCGGGTGGAGGTGGAGCAGGTGGGTGGACCTCCCACATTTCAGGTCGTCACACGAGCAGTTCCTCACATACCCCGTCCGTCTGTCGAGCCGGAAGCCGAGCCGGCACCGGGAGAGATCGAAGGGACTCCCATTGTCGCCCCCATGCCAGGCATGATCATACGCTATGAGGTTGCAGTAGGGGACAAGGTGAAGGATCATGACACCATTGTGATCCTTGAAGCCATGAAAATGGAAAATGCGCTGATCTCAGAAGTGGACGGTACTGTTAAGGCAATTTTCTTCAATGAAGGAGACTCGGTAAGGCGGGGAGACGTTTTGGCAATTATAGAATAACAGCCTGCAATTCTTAACGCCAGGCTCATCGCAAATCTTTTTCCAAAATTGCTCAATGTCGTTCGCAAAACAGGGTTTTTGAAAGCGCTAAAGTGTTACGAATAAGGAGATACGACGATGGACAAAAAGGTAACGGTCGTTGGTGCTGGTAACGTGGGTGCAACAGTGGCCCAACGGCTGGCTGAGAAGGAACTTGCCGATGTGGTCTTGCTGGATAGAACAGAGGGTTTGCCTCAAGGGAAGGCTTTGGACCTGCAGGAGGCGGCCTCCATAGAAAAACATGATGCCCGGCTCATAGGAGCCAACGCCTACGAGGCATCAGAAGGGTCTGATGTCGTTATTTTGGCAGCGGGCGTCCCGCGTAAACCAGGCATGAGTCGGGGGGATCTGCTGGCAACCAATGCCAAGATTGTGAAGGATATCATCGAACGGGTGGCCCCCTTATCGCCTGATGCTATACTCATTATTGTGACCAATCCTCTGGATGCTATGTGTCACGTTGCCTTTCAAGCCAGCAAATTTCCCAGGAATCGAGTCGTTGGAATGTCCGGTGTCCTGGATGCTGGCCGCTTCTGCACTTTTATTGCCATGGAGCTAAATGTATCGGTGAAAAATACACATGCCCTTGTTCTGGGCGGCCACGGCAAGACCATGGTACCGCTGCCCCGCTATTCCACGGTTGCAGGTGTTCCCATAACCGAACTGTTGCCGCAGGAGCGAGTCGATGCACTTGTAAAGCGCACTAGAGATGGTGGTGCTGAGATCATCGGCTTGTTAAAGACCGCAAGCGCCTATTACGCACCAGCATCTGCGGTAGTGGAAATGGCCGATTCGGTCCTCAAAGACAAGAAGAAGATCCTTTCATGTGCTGCCTACTTGCAGGGGGAATATGGCATCCACGATCTTTTTATCGGCGTTCCTGTGAAGCTGGGAAAGGACGGGGTCGAGGAGATTGTCGAGGTCACCTTGACAGAAGAGGAGTGTGCTTCTTTGAAAAGATCGGCAGACGCTGTTCGGTCTCTGGTAGAGAGCCTGGATAAAATGGGCTCATAGCTCCTAACCCGGACAAGCCGGAGAAGCTGAAAGCTCAAAGCTGGAAGCTCAAAGCAAAAATTAGATCTTAGACTCTTACCTTCCCTTCCTTTCAGCTTTCAGCCTTGAGCTTTGAGCTTCTGTCTTTGATGGTAAGAGATTTTCTGCCAGAAAAAACACGAATTCCATAACTAAGCGCCTAGGAAACGACCATTATCTCATCAGAACCAGGCGTCAGCTTCTCGCCGCCCTGCTCTGTGACCAGAAAGGTATTTTCCACCCCCACAAGCCCGATTCCCTCGAGGCCCTTTTTGGGTTCCACGGCAATCACCATGTTTTTCTTGAGGGGGAAGTCGATCTTTCCGGCAATGGCCGGAAACTCATCAATGACTAGGCCGATGCCATGACCAAGGAATGAGACCTGGTTGCTTCCAAATCCCATGAAGTGTTCCTCAAAGTTTCGGGGGACCACCTCTGTCAAGTACACATCCTCGAATATTTTTGACGGAATCTCACCAGGTCTCAAGCGGCACCGAACCGCCTCCTGGATGTCCAGGCAGATATTGTGAGCATCCATGGCCTCCTGGGGAGGCTGGCCAAAGGCAAATATTCTAGTCTTATCCGTGAAATAGCCCTGAAATGCAAATCCTGTGTCAATGAAGATTGTGTCACCCTTCTTAAGCCTCTTCGGCCCGCCCAGGAGAGGAAACGCAGGGCAAAGACCCAGCAGGCCCCCAGGGCCGACCGAAGCCGTTGGAAAATTGCCCGATTCCCCAAAACTGATCACGCCGCAGAAAAGCTCGCCGTTGAATGCTGCAAGCCTACAGATTCCTGTGTAGCCGAGCTTGAGCATGTGGGCATGGATAGCCGATCCGAGTTCCCATTCCGTCATACCCTCTTTGATGAGGCCTGGTATCTGGTCATAAATGGCTTTGTGCCTCTTACCAGCCTCTCTAATCAGGCTGATCTCATAGCCCGATTTGATAGACCGAATCATAGAAAGCCTCAGGCCGATGTCTTGAAATGCGGTTTGGGGAAAAGAGCTCGACAACTTCTTAAAGATCGAAACCGGGATAGTAGTCTCATCAACTCCCAACCTGCTCACCCGGTAACTGTACTCATCCAGCACAGCAGGGAGTTCACGAAACCTTCTGAACTGAACAAGGGCCTTAAGCGGGGTCTCTTTTTTTGCTCGTTCAAGACTCCGACGTATGAAAAAGACGGCGATCCCATCAGCCGGGACAAACAGGACGCCATTTTGGATGGTGCCCGTGTAGTAAAAGATATTGATCCTATCAAGGATAATGGCACCGTCTAGGGCAGTCTCTGTTAGTTCGCGCTGAAGTCTTGAAATGCGCGTGCAGATCTCCTGTGAAGGGACGAGATCGTATGTCATTGGTTGTTGGTCAGTGGTCGGCGGTCAGTGTCCAGAATCCAGTATCCGGCATCCAATGTCTGGTCTTGGGTATCGGGCATCATTTCAATTCTTCAAGGAGGGTTGACCAGTGGTCTCCAGCACGCTCATCCACTTACCGCCGGACAGGTCCACCTGTTTTCGCTTTCCGGCCGTTGCCTCCATGGGGATATGAACAAGGTGATTATTGCACAGGCCCACAAGCATTTTGGTTTTTCCTGCCATGCCGGCATGAACCGCACCGCGAGCTAAAAAACCGCAGAAGACATGATCATTGGCATTAGCCTCAACACTTCGGATCGTATAACTGGGGTCAATATATTTCAGGGTAATTTCCATATGCTGTTCTCGAAAATAGTTGGTAATCGCCTCTTTTAGAAACAGACCGATGTCATGTAGGCGGATGTTTCCGGAGGCGTCGCGCTCCTCAGGTCTGCCTTCAAAGAACTTCTGGCCTGCCCCCTCGGCCGCAACAATCACCGCATGACTCCTGAGGATCAATCGCTGTTTCAAGGCTTCAAGGAGTCCCATTGGAGCTTCCAGGTCAAAATCCGACTCTGGGATTAGGCAAAAATTTACCTCCGGCATGGCCAGCGTTGCCGCCGCTGCGATGAACCCTGAATGACGCCCCATTAGCTTCACCAGCCCTATCCCGTTTGAGGCACTCATGGCTTCATTGTGGGCGGAGCGGATGACATCAACCGCCACGTCCACAGCCGTGTCAAAGCCAAAAGAACGGTCTGTCAGATAGATGTCATTGTCAATGGTCTTTGGTACGCCTATCACGCCGATCTTGAGTGCCCTCTTGCTAATTGCATCAGCAATCCTGGTCGAAGCGATCATTGTGCCGTCTCCCCCAATGGTAAAAAGGAGACCTATATTCATCCGCTCCAGGGCATCCACAATGTTTTCAATATCCTGCGGTCCCCTCGAATAGCCGAGAACCGTGCCACCTCTCTCGTGGATGTGGAGTACGGACTCTGGTGTAAGTTCCATGAGCTCGTGACCATATGAAGATATGAAGCCCTCAAGTCCGTACCGGATACCATAAATATTTCGCACGCCATAGCTATGGTAGAGCGCCAGCACAATGCCGCGAACAATGTCATTTGTCCCCGGACAGAGCCCGCCGCAACTCACTACAGCACACCGAAGTTTGCTCGGATCGAAATAGATCTTAGATCGAGGCCCCACATGTTCAAAGGATAAAAGCTTCTTGCGATTCTTAGTAGCCTTTATCAAATCACTTTCAAAGATGTTTACCAAAATACGCTCTTTATCAGATACAAAGCGCCTGTTCTCTTCCCTCGCTGCTCGGGCCTCTATTGGAGAGGGAATCTTGGCTGGGCCAAGGGTCATAATGGAGGTGTCAATGTCGTCTCTGTTCATCTTGTGCAACCTCCGGTATTTTTGATTCGTGATTGGTTATTGGTTATTGGTCAATAACAGAGTGCCTAAAGTGAGCTAAAGTGCCTAAAGTTGAATCCCTGAATCCCTCAATTCGCAATTCCTCAATCTCATATCAGATCATATTTCCTGCAAATAGCCTCAACTGCCCGATTCTGAGTCATGTCGGTGCGAAGAGTACCTGAGGCAGTGTGGGCATTTGGAAGTACCCCTGCAACATGTAGCATGCGCTTCAGGACAGCCGCAGGGCTCTTTGCGTAAAGGTCATAAAATT
>Ga0209427_10007399_pt1 | contig 12438 bp, 9 predicted proteins | sample DeeMarSWOR136_30_FD_187465 | JGI IMG/M metagenome (GOLD analysis project Ga0209427, IMG submission 187465) | Marine sediment microbial communities from White Oak River estuary, North Carolina - WOR-1-36_30 (SPAdes) (version 2) | ecosystem: Environmental > Aquatic > Marine > Intertidal zone >... | reverse complement strand
CTCCTGAAAGAGTACATAGTTCTTGTGAAGGTGCCATTGAGACCGCTCTTCATTAAGCGGCTGACCCAACAGCAAACTCTTCGCCGCCGCCCTGATTCTGCGTTTCCATCCCCATGGCGCTCTTGAGACCGATACAAGGCTGTAAACACCTTGTCTAAACAGCTGCTTGAGCCACATTTGCGCTTCACCAATATTTCGTACCAGTCGGACATTCGTCGAACCGGCTCCGCTCCATAGCTTTATCACCAAAGGAAACTCAACAGTAATCAACCACTGCATAGCCTGCTCAAAATCGAACCATATCCAAGTCTGGGGCATGGGAACTCCCACTGCAGTAAGAAGATAATATTGGGCGATCTTATCATCGTAATGCCAGCATGTCGCCTGGTCAGGATAAACTACCAATCCCAATTCTCTCTCAATTACCGGCAGCAGCCGACGAGCGATCTGCCCCATGCCGCCAAAGTGAGCCCAGCGCCACATGAAGCCATCGCAGCCTTTGAGTTGTTCCAAAATGTCCGCCCGATAGACGTTGACCCACTTTACCTCGTGTCCCGCCTTCTCCAATAAATCAGCCCACCGGGGAGATGAGGTATCAGGTTTACCTTCCTTTGGGTTCGTGTAGTCATCTGGATGTATCGCAATAATCATTTTTGTCTTCGAAAATCGATTGATCCCAAGTTAATAACGCTACATGTATAACCGAAGCCATTGTCTCTAGGATATCATCTTTGTAAGACTTTACAAAACGTACGTAAAATTCTCCGAATATACCGGAGTATTACCTGGATCATGCGTCTTAAAGTCTTTTTAACTGTTACATCCTTGTGAAACGGCGGTAATAGATACCAATGACAGAAGTAATAGCCATCGTACCACGTCTGGTATTTGATTTCTTTGTCTCCCTTGAGCTTGAGCTGGTAGCGGCGGACATATTTGGCCATCCTGCAATTTAATGCATCAAGATCAAAACTCAGCGCATCCATGCTAACCGGACGTGGTACAAAATCTTCTCCAAACGCCAGTAGCTTAATTGAAGCCAACTCAACAGTAGGTCCGCCCCCTGTAGCACGGATTGCAAACTTGATGGCAAGCGACTCTCTAGTCTCGGGTTTTACCAAGTGCGTCTCAATCCCTGATTCCACTCTCCCATCAACCAGATTTTTCTGCCAACGAACGTCCGGAAAAAGAAAATTGCCGAGGCCATAGAAGATCCAACGGCCTTCATACTGCTCGTATGTCTGGATCACGTGAGCGTGGCATCCAACAACAATATCGGCACCCCAATCAATAGCACGCCGCGCCACGCGCAATTGGTCAACAACTGGTTCGTGTTCGTACTCATTCCCCCAATGCAAGTAGATGACAAGCACATCGCAACTGGGCTTTGCCCTTAGAATTGTTTGATGAAGCAGTTTCGTTGAAATAGGCGCTACACCTGGCGAGTCAGGTGTAGCATAGTTTCGACTATTCGTAGATAGACACGAGAAGGCAAGGAAACCAATACGTACTCCGCCACGTTCAATAATATTCGGTCTAATAGCTTCGAAGAGTGAGCTACCCCATCCGACAGTCGCAATGCCCGCCCGTTCCAACGTCTGGCGAGTGTCTTGCGCCGCCTCATCTCCAAAGTCACCTATGTGATTATTACCCAAAACCCCGACATCCAACCTATCCAGCCTCTCGACTACACCCGGATCGGCTCGCAGTGTCGCATACTTCACCTTAGGTTCTCCAAGCGATGATGTGGCGCATTCAATGTTTGCAACCAACAAGTCATCTTCTCCTAGCAAATGTCGGATTCCATCAAAAGGATCATACTGTGGGTTATTTAGAACATTTCGTTCTACATCCCCACACAAACACAAGTCACCCAATACAATTATATTCATACTTTTACCCATCTTATGGCTCTTTATTCCTGTCCGCTCACCGAGCTTTTGTGCGTTGCGCAAGAACTTTTTCCATTTCCAGCGCTAAGTTCTCAACCGCATCCCTAACGTCTCGAACCAGTCGGACATTGGTCGAACCGGCGCCCGCCCAAAGCTTCAAGACCAAAGGGAACGTGGCTGTGCGAATCCATTCCAGCACTTGCCCTCGTTCAAAACATACCCACGTTTTGGGTATGGGAATTCCCGCTGCAGTAAGCAGGTAATAATGGGCTATTTTATCGTCGTAATGCCAGCACGTCGCTTGATCGGGGTACACAACCAAACCAAGTTCGTTTTCAATTACCGACAGCAGCCGACGAGCGATCTATCCCATGCCGCCGAAGTGGGCCCAGCGCCACATGAACCCATCGCAGCCTTTGAGTTGTTCCAAAATGTCCGCCCGATAGACGTTGATCCACTTTACCTCGTGTCCCGCCTTCTCCAATAAATCAGCCCAACGAGGGGATGAGGCATCACGTTTGCCATCCTTTGGATTTGTATAATCATCTGGATGTATTGCTACTCGCATAAGTTCCTCTGCCCCTACCACAATACTTCGCACAGTCTTAAACCTGAGATCTTAGTTTCTCAGCAATCAAATAACATGTTGCGCCGGATCTAATATTAACGTTTCTATCCTTGGGCATGGAATCTCTACTTATACCCTTAAATACCTCCAATACTTCTCTCCTATTTACCCGATTGACTAATATCCCATTGTGGGAAATAGTGTCGTTTTGATCCGAACGCGTAAAAATCTCCACATCATGGCCATGCTGCTTCATCCCCAGAGCTACACGATGGAGATAATTCGCTAATCCGCCGTCAAAATTCGATTCCGTCACGTACTCAGGGGTAAGAAATGCTATGCGCAATCTAAATTCTCCTTAGATTTTCGTCTCTTTTCCAGACGTGCCAAGAAATCCTGGACTTGGGCTTCCTCACCCCATATAGGTCCAGCCCTCCAAACGAGCTCTTGTCCACACAGCTCCCAGTAACCAGGATACTGCTGTGACGGAGCTGTGTAGCTGATCTCGAGTACCAGGCGTCTTTCACCGGATCGCAGAATATCCATGGAAACTGTATGGGTGCACAGCCGCGCAGCAACTCGGAACCCCAGCTTGACAGCATGGAAGTCTACCTTGTCCTGATCGTAGTCCCAATCACCGCTCCCGCTCGCTCTGAAATCATTCGGTCGATTATATCGCCTGACACAGAAAGCCCGTTCCCCAACAATAGTGATTCTCGTATCATAGGGATTATCTGGAATAAACTCCTGAAAGAATACATAGTTCTTGTGAAGGTACCATTGAGACCGCTCTTCGTTAAGCGGCTGACCCAACAGCAAACTCTTCGCCGCCGACCTGATTCTGCGTTTCCATCCCCACGGAGCTCTCGAGACCGACGCAAGGCTGTAGACGCCCTGGCCAAACAACCTTTCGATCCAAGCCGCGGCGTCATCAGCAGAATTGACGAGGCGCACATTCGTGGAGGAAGCACCAGCGTAAAGCTTTATAACTAACGGATAATCGGCTTTGCGGGCCCAACCACTCGCTTCTGCCTCGTCAAACCATATCCATGTCTTTGGCATGGGAATTCCCGCAGCAGTAAGAAGGTAATACTGGGCGATTTTGTCGTCGTAATGCCAGCATGTTGCCTGGTCCGGATAAACTTCCAAACCTAATTCGTTTTCGATGACCGGCAAGAGCCGCCGCGCAATCTGTCCCATGCCGCCGAAGTGGGCCCAGCGCCACATGAACCCATCGCAGCCTTTGAGTTGTTCCAAAATGTCCGCCCGATAAACGTTGACCCACTTTACCTCGTGTCTCGCCTTCTCCAATAAATCAGCCCAACGAGGGGATGAGGCATCACATTTGCCAACCTTTGGGTTCGTGTAGTCATCGGGATGTATGGCTATTTGCATATTATCCTTCCCCTTCATATTTAAATTTATAGCTTTATTCACAAACAGCAATAAGTGGTGTCATTCGTGAAGTTATGTTTATTGGAACACAATACGGCAAATAAATATTCGGCATAGAATAAAGTTTAACATCATTGTAAAATGTTTTTAAAACCCAATAAAACTCACCTGCAGTCCATTCTCTTACATGGCAATAATATTGCGGTGAACTCATTTTTGCCGATTGTTTATCTCTGTTTTTATTTGGTGTGGTAATAATAGACTTGGGTGCTATACGAGAAAGTTCTTTCAAAAATGACGAGTAGTCTTTCACATGTTCTATTACTTCGATAGCAACAACAACGTTAAAAGAATCTGCTTCAAACTCATTTAGCCACTTTGAAACATATTTTATATTCTCTGCAGACCTATTTCGTATCGCCCATTCCTTGGCTTTTACATTCATTTCTGCAGCAGTAATATGCCTAGTTCTATCCATAGCTGCATGCCAGGCAAAACAACCCGTGCCACTGCCTACTTCGATTATTTTTTTCATATCTCCAAGCAATGTGACAACAGCTTGATTGAGAACAATTATATTAGTCCATTCAAATTGACGACCTTCTTTGACTCTTTTCTCCTTTTCTTCCCAATTTATTGCTCCCATTTCAGGATTTTCTAAGTATGGTAAAACTGGTATATCACCATATCTCGAGCTACTAGTTAATGACTTATCTTTCTTTCGTATTTCATATCCATAATGATTTAAAAATTTATTCGCTTTCTTTTTTAGAGATTTTTTTATTTTATTTCTGAAGTTTTCACTGTCTTTTTCGTTCAGAGTTATTACCTGAAACACGGCTTCTCCCATGTTTTTTTTGCATTCTTGATAAAGAGGGCTTATCTTATTAGTCAGTTTCTCCCATACCACTTCTATTGAGTAATCTTTTAGTGCTCGCTTCCAACCATTTACTGCAATCTGCTTTCGTTCATCATCATGCTCTAAATAATATTTAATCAGTTCTATCCCCTCATCAATAGAATCATACCCAACAACCTCTTCTCCCAATTTAAACAGATATCCCAACATGTGCTTATTATCACATACTTGCATAACCCCATTTGCAGGCAACATATAAGTTCTAAGGTTGACAGGACCTACACTATTATGCACGTTTATACCGATTTTACTCCTTTGATAAACTTCAACTCTCTGCTCTTCTGGCAAATACCCTGCAGGCCATCCTCTCCCTCGCGTATATATATCAGGAAATGCCTTGATTAGTTTGTCTAATCTATCTTGTCTCCAAGGGCTTTCTCGCTCGCCCAAAAATAAAATATCAATATCCCTATTTTTGTTTATTATTTCATCTTCAGTCATTTTTAAATAGTAGTCATCTTCGGTAAAACCGAGTGGTATAAAGTCCGCATTTTTTACTCCCCAGCTCTTGTATAAATTTATACAAGCAATGTTACCTGTGAGGGCAATGTCGAAATATTTTGCAACTGGCTTTGATAAAACATCGGAACTCTCTGGGTCATCAAAACAAATATATACATTGAATGTTGAAATACGTTTTAAGAATTCTTGATGAATATTGGCTCCATTATGCAATATAAAAACATCGAAGTTTTGGAGCTTCTTTTCAAGTCTTTTATACATGTGTAACAGTTTTCTATCGCGCCGTTTCCACAACCTATTCAGCATTGGGTAATTAATCCGGGGGCCGGGAGGATCTAAAGTTACGCAAAAACCCTCTAAATAATAACCTCTTCTTCGAAGACTTTCTAATAATCTTTCGTACTTTTCAGCGATGCCTTCACGCCAACAACCATAGGCAAATAAGTATCTGAGCTTTTTTTTGTCTACCTTCTCCTTATTAAGTCCAAAGTTTTTATATTTTGATTGTTTTTCTATAGGATTTAAGGCACGCGATTTCATTGGTCACCAAGTCTTCCTTATTACAAAAAGGCCATTGCTATACGGCAATTGTAGGCATTCGTGTACCCTCTTCTTAAGTACAGTTGTATATTGAATAACCCCTTTAATCGTCGCACTATCATGAAAAAGGATAAACCCGCCAGTTTTAACAAGCGGCTCATATAGTTTATAGTCAAGTCCACATTGATTATAAGAGTGTTTCCCATCTATTAGAAGTATGTCGATTTCTGGCTGAACTTGATCCCAGACATCTTGACTCGCACCACAGATAAGATGAAATTGTGACATAAGTTCCATAGCCTCTATCTTTTGAATGGCAATAGGAGAGGGATTAATGTCGATTGAGGTCAAGTGTCCCCCGGTTTCCTTCAATGCCAACATGAATACCATGGCACTATTGGCTCCACCAAAGCCTATTTCAACTATGTGCTGAGCGTTTATTTCTCGAGTTAGATTGAAGAGAAAAAGAAAATGCCCTGCCATTCCTGTTTTGTGTCCTGTAAGACAGGAAAGATCCGGATCGGTGAATTCATGCATTAATGCTGGATATAACTGGGTTTCCTTATCTCTCTCTGCGTTGAACTTTTTTACCTTCATTAAAATTCTTTTCATTTTTTTGTACACCTTCTGCATTAAGGAGTCTGCTATAAAGTTTTGTCTGTTGTCCACTTAAGAAATGGAGCAAGTTTACCACGAATCGGCTCAATTCATAGGTGTTCGGTTAAGGAGGTTTGTAGGCCTATTCTATTTAAACATACCGGGATCAGTTTATATATAACTTAAGTCGAAGCGGGCTTAACCGAGGTGGTAGTTTCATGTGGTTTAGTGTTTGCATATTATTATCCCGTTATAAGATTATCCAATTTCCCTTGCCATTTTTGCAAAAGTCGCTCATGGTATAAAGAATACTTACCCCATGAGCAGCCATATTGTCTTTTGTTAGTCGTTGTTCCATAATGCTTGCAATTGCTTACTTTACACACAACAATCTTTCTACCAAGAGATCGTTGTTGAAAACAATAGTCCTCAACGTGACAGTGTAAATCATCAAATGTCTGCTCATCAAAAAATAAACCATGATTTTGATCTACTAAAATACAAGCAGAATCTAATGAAGCAACTTCACAACTCAGATCAGATATTACTCTTGCATAGGCAGGTATTGGCGATTTGTCTGGTCTCCCTCCACCCCAAGTATATTTTCTATCAAAATCAATCCCATATATGCCAATTGCTCCAATTGAATTTTGATCATAAATATAATTTGCAAAAATCAAAAAATCAGATGAAAATTCAAAATCTGGATGTACGAAAAGAACAAATCTTTGTTTAACTGTTTTTAAAACATTGTTATATTCTTTGGCAAGGCAAGTATTTTTAGTACCACGTCGATAAACTATTGAATAATTACCCATTCGGCTAACAGTAGGTGCTAAATACTTTCCGAAATCCTCATCATCATTAACTACTGACGCAACAATAAAATCATCCCATATGTTTTCACCGGGATATTCTTCATTTAAGAATTGTTGTGTTGAGATAAGATTGAGCCAAGAGATACGATTTTTCTCTAAACCTTCATAAGTAATAGAATCGTCTGATAATTGAAGAAGATTATTATGTCCGGAACGAATAATCCCCACGCCATAATCTGTATCAATCGTTTTAAAAGAAAAATTTGTTATTTTCCTGCGTAGTGCAATCCACGCTTTCCAACCATCTCCAGTCCACTGGATTTGATTCGGTAATATTGGCACAATTTGTATTTCTTTTGTGTGCGGATTATTATCGTGTACAACTATAGTGCCTCCCGCATTAAGACATTTTATTGCATTTTCAATATCTCGAATTACCTGTTGATGTTCATTTAAGCCATCAATAAAAATTAAATCGAATTTTCGGTCATTTTTAGCGAAAAATGCATCTGATGTCATGCAGCACGTTGCTTTTGCAGTAGGTTCAGGGTCAACACCAATTTTGTCATCTATTGGTATTCGATTAAAATTTGTATCTGGGTTTTGAACACCTATTTCCAAGTAACTTTTATACTGATTTTTCAATGCAAGTATTTGTAGTATTTCGGTTCTTTTAATTGTTAATGACATTGGTGTGTCATTTAAAGTGGTTTTTGTCCACATATTCGGATACGGAATTATTAATTCATCTTCTATGTTAACAGCGGGAGTCGCATCAAGGTTTCGTACTTTGCCGCATTTCAAAAGTCCTGATAACATAGTTTTCATTTTATGCTTAGCACGTGCTATTTTTGTGCAAAAAGTGATAAACAATGCGTCCCACCAACCTGAAAACTTTCGCAATGTAGTCTTCATATGTTTTCCCCCCTCGTATTTAAAGTTTTAGTCTTCCAAGAAATTGACGGCTGCAATTTTGAATTCATTATTTCTCCTCCATAAGCACGATTAATACCGCGGGTTGAATATATTCGCAAAGGAATAAGTATTCCATCTCCCATACACGAGCGAACATTATGTATCGCAGCACAAATTCTTAATTCATAAGTTTTAGCAGCTAACAAATTAGCTGGGATTTCTGCTGTTGAAACATACTGACCTGGATTAGTTATAGGAATCATATCTTCATGTTCATCATGTAAAGAACGAATCAAAATAGATTGCTCATCGTCTAATAAATCAAAATACACCCTCAAGCCGGAAGTACGTTGCAAAACAGCATATCTTATTTCAACCTCCACGGTTCGCCCGTTGAGCACTACATCGCAAGGCTGGTCGTTCTGGTAAATTTTAACAGCCTCCAGCCGGAAGGCTGGGTCAGGTGGGAGAGACTTGATGAGAGCAGCAATATCAGTCAACGACTCCGATCGCAAACTTTGCCGGAGATACGCATTTGTTACTTCTAAAGTGTCGCCTACTTGAAAGATGCGCCCGTTTTGCAGCCAAATAATCCTTTCACATAAGTTCCTTATAGAAACCATATTATGACTCACAAACAGCACTGTCCTTCCGCCTTTTGCTACCTCGTCCATCTTGCCCAGACATTTTTTCTGAAATTGGGCATCACCCACAGCTAAGACTTCATCCACAATCAATATCTCCGGCTCTAAGTGCGCAGCCACGGCGAAGGCCAGACGGACATACATACCGCTGGAATAACGTTTTACCGGCGTATCTAAGAATTTTTCTAATTCGGCAAAGGCGATGATTTCATCGAATTTTCGTTTAACCTCCTGCCGGGTCATACCAAGAATGGCACCATTGAGAAAAATATTTTCCCGTCCCGTGAGTTCCGGGTGAAAGCCGGTCCCCACCTCCAGGAGACTGGATACACGGCCTTTGATGCGAACTTTTCCGGTGGTTGGCTCGGTAATCCGGCTGAGAATCTTAAGAAGTGTTGATTTGCCTGCACCATTGCGGCCTATGATGCCAACACGCTCTCCCTGTTGAACTTCAAAATTGATGTCCTTGAGTGCCCACAACTCTTCCAAATCAACTGACTCGCGGTTGGGCGAGAGCGGATGGCGAATGCGCTGCCAAATACCTCTGGCCGTATGTGTCATGGTATCCCGCAGGGTCGCACCGCCCCTCTGCTTTTGATGGCCGATGATGTATTTTTTGCCTAAGTTTTCTGCTTTGATAACAGCGTTCATTTTTATTTAAATAATATCTGCAAATTTGCGTTCAGTTTTGGTGAAGAATATTGCTCCGCTGATAAAGAGCATTATAGCAAGGCCTATGGAGATTAAGAACCCTGGCAGGTAGAGGCTTGCTTCTTTTCCGAGCAGTGCCCAGCGGAAGACGTCGATAACACCCACCATCGGATTGAGAGAGTACAGTAGTCTCCATTTTTCTGGTACTAAGCTGCTGCTGAATCCTACGGGTGAGGCGTACAATCCGAATCGCACTATGAACGGCACAATGTGCTGAAAGTCACGATACTTGACATTCAGAGCACCAATCCAATACCCTACGCCCAGCGATGTCAAAGCAGCAAGGAGCAACAACGCAGGCAGAACAAAAATCTTCAAGTTTGGCCAAAAACCATACCAGAGCATCAAACATACGAGAATAGCAAATGCTATAAGAAAATCTACTGAGCTAACCACCATAGACGTACTGGGAATAATGATACGTGGGAAATATACTTTAGTAATCATGTTGCGGTTCGCAACCAGCGAGTTGCCGCTTAGGCTGAGGATACTGCTAAAAAACTGCCAGGGAAGTATCGCCGCACAAACGAGTATGGGATAGGGCGTATTCCCGGACGGCAGCTTGGCGACCCCACCGAAGATTATGGTAAGAATAACCATTGACAATAACGGGCGAAGTACACTCCAGGCAATACCGATCACAGTCTGCTTGTATCGTACTAGAATATCTTTCCATGCGAGAAAATAGAAGAGCTCTCGATATGCCCAAAGCTCCTGCCAGAAGCGTTTCAAGCTCTTGTTAGGCTCAATTGTAATTTCGTCCATATTCTACCTGAAAACTATCGAACAAATCGTTGTCACTCATTCATAGAGGACATTTCCACCGCATTACGTTGTCATTTCCCAGATAAGCATTTTCATAACAATTATTTGTTATTCAAATAGGTTCAGCTATACTCCGTCCCCCTCGGTTGCATTGAGAAAATCAATGTAACTTCCACTAACAACACAGCTTATGCCACTATCCCAATGCTGGTTTTCACCGGCATCGGTTTGGTTTATTTCAAAACACTATCTTTTGACATTTCCATATTCAACCACCCGGACCTTGCCGTTTTGGTCCGGGAGATAATCCAAAACCAAATCTGTCACATCCTTTGCCATCGTTCGGACGAAATTCTCCAGCACCGAGCTTATCTGAACCTGTGCCACGTATCGAGCCGGATCTCCGGCGATATTAGGCCTTCGACCAAGTAGCCCGGAAAAGTCGTTTTCGTCGGCGGTAACTTGGCCGTTCAAGATATAGAAGTTCAAGACAACTGTCTGTTGGTGCATTGGAACGGGTTTATGGAAGCGATGTATTAAACAAGGTATTTGTCGGCCGGCCCGTGATATAAATTGCAAAGATTCGGTACTGTCATGGATCCAGCCATATCCGGGATAGCACACTCGGGGCCGATGACCCAGTATACCTCCGGGTCTAGAGGAGCAATATACGATATAAACATCCGCCCAAGCCTTGGTTGCTGAAACAATATATCGTCGGCTCAAAAAATCATCCGCAAAGTTCTCCTCCATATATTCCTTAGCGATACTGGGAATGGGCAAATCGGTGCCGGTCCAGCTCCCAATTTGTGCAGGGAAAGCACTCAGGGAGACAGGCAGCACGATGGGAGTATCAACAATGCGCTTCAAGCCGGATGCAAGAACACGGTAAGTTATGCCGGCGGATATCAACAGCAGAACAGCCAAAACCCAAACGAACCATAGTGGCGTTGTACCTGGTGCTGTTCGCATCGAATATGATACTTTGCGTGCTCTTTCCAAATAGTTATGCCCAATCGGATACATCAAAGAGTGTAACCTTAAAGTAGTACTCTAAAGCCAAAAAATAATGCTCCTCCTGAGACAATGACACACCGCTTTCCGCTGGAAAAAATCCTGGGATGCCTCCTCCATAAGGGCACCAACTATAATCCATTAATATACCTTACGAGGGTATTTTCGTCAAGGCCTTAGTCCCACATAAAGAAAAAAGAGACAAATCTACTCGCATACTCCGATAATGGCCGAAAATCAGCTAAAAATGCTCTTTTTTTCTGTTTTTTGACAATGGAAGCAACTTTATCGGTTCTGAAAAAAATCCGGTCCTGTTCATAGATTCAACTAAATCCAACACATATGACATAGGACAGGCTCTGACCTCTGACTTCTGATTTCCTCAAGTCCCTGGATTTTTTTTCGCTTGATTTTCCATCCCAATTCTGCTATTAGCAAGACCAAACTATAGTGGTAATAAGCCAATCGTTGGAGTATTTCACAATGCGATTACGCAGGCATACGGTATCGGTACCTTTGGTGCATTTGGCTGGTCTGGTTTTTTTCATGGTCCTCCTCGGAACATTCGGCCAATCCGCCTATGGCTATTCTTTGGTCAAAGAAAGTAGGGTGACACCCTGGGAGAGGCAGTACAAAATCAAGCCGAACGAGAAGAACCGGTTGACTCCTGCTGATGTGCTCGGCCCGGACGGAATCGTGTACCCTAACTGGACAAAATGTGGTGTCCAGGGCGGGATTCCAAATATAAAAGCAGTTGCATCAATCGAGGACTTCGGTGCCAAAGCAGATGATGATGCCGACGACTCCGAAGCTCTGGCAAAAGCCTGTGAAGCCGCGGGTAAAATGGGAGGTGGGGCCGTACTGCTGGGTGAAGGTACCTATTATCTTGACCGTCCGGTGACGGTACGTTATGACGATGTGGTGATTCGAGGCCAAGGCCCCGGAAAGACCCGTTTGATATTCCGATATTCGATTCCTGAGAACGGCGTGGTCTTCTACAATCCGCCTGCGGGCAGCCGGGTGGGCAGGAACACGCGACTCGAAATGCACTGTAAACCCAGCCCCTCTGAGGGGCGAGGGAAAACCGCCGACTTGATGAAAATGACGATGATGGTCGATGATGTAGTTATTGGCAGGTGGAGTCGGGGTCAACACTCAGGAAATACATTTGGCTTTACGGTATATGGTCGCAGTGTTG
>Ga0209427_10007395_pt1 | contig 12440 bp, 13 predicted proteins | sample DeeMarSWOR136_30_FD_187465 | JGI IMG/M metagenome (GOLD analysis project Ga0209427, IMG submission 187465) | Marine sediment microbial communities from White Oak River estuary, North Carolina - WOR-1-36_30 (SPAdes) (version 2) | ecosystem: Environmental > Aquatic > Marine > Intertidal zone >... | reverse complement strand
AGAACTGATACCCAGGTTACAATATCACTATTGATGAAATATTCAATTATCTCCTGTTTTTTTTCAGGACTTACAAATTGAAATGTATAATAGTAACGAACTAACGCCCAGCCTAATACTCCAGTATTTATCCAAGTTGGATAATCAACAATTATTCCTTCTTTTTCTAATCTCTTGATTCTAAAAGCAACAACGTCTTTTGATAATCCTACTTTCTTTCCAATGCTGTTGAAAGATTGCCTAGAGTTGGTGATGAGATGATATAATATTTTTTTATCTTTGAGATCGATTTTATCTATAGTATCACACAAATGGACAATTTTCATTGCATATTTTAATCTTTTGATTAATTTTTTGAACGGACGTTTAATAATCAAATATTGAGCTTTCGGTTAATCAGGTAAATAAAATGGAAAAAATTTTTAAGGAGGAAAAAAATGAAAAATAAAATAATTGGTATTTTAGTATGTATGCTGTTGATTGCAACTGTAATAAGTGTTACAAATACTGCTTCTGCATGTACAGGTTTTATGGCAAAAAAAGATAATAAAGTATTAGCAGGTCATAATGAAGATTGGTGGGATCCTGATCCTTATATAAATATTGTTCCACCAAAAAATGGAAATCATGGATATGTATATTTTGAGTGCAAACAATGGGGTTCTACTGAGGGTGTAATTTTTCATGGTGTGAATGATCAGGGTTTGTATTATGCTGGCTATACAACACCAAAATTAAATGTTAAGTTTGATCCAACTAAACCTTTACTTTTAGAAGAACCTTTTTTTTATTTTTTAGAAAAATTTTCCACAATTGATGAAGTATTTGATTATCTGAAAGGTTATAATCTCTGGTTGACAAATTTTATTGGATTAAATACAGCTCAGTTTTTATTTGTTGATAGAACTGGAAATTCGGCAATTTTTGAAGGTGATGATATTATTTACAAAGAAGGGAATTTTCAAGTAGTAACTAATTTCCTACAGAGTCATCCAGAACTTGGAGGTTTGTTAAATGCATTTGAAAGATATGATACTGCTATAAGCATGCTAGAAAATATGAGTGAAATCTCTGTTGATTATTTTAAAAACATAGCAAATGCAACACAAAATGAAAAAGTTAGAGTTCCAACACAATATTCAATAATTTGTGATTTAAAAAATAACTTAATATATTTGTGTCATTACCAAAACTATGAAAACGTTGTAATTATTGATATGGAAGAAGAATTTGAAAATGGTGAACAAAGAATATATCTCCCATCACTATTTGAACCAACAGATAATCAACCTCCAATTGCACCAAATCTCCCTAATTGTCCACAGAAGCTAAGGATATTTAAAAAATATGTTTTTAAGGTTGAAAATACAACAGATCCTGATAATGATTGGGATGAGATTTATTATAAGTTTGACTGGGGTGATGGAACGGAGAGCAATTGGTTTAACAAAAAAATGAGTGATGATGGTTTTGTTTTTCATAGATGGAAAAAACTTGGTGAATATGAAATCAGGTTAAAAGCTAAAGATATTTATGGCAATGAAAGTGATTGGTCGGATCCTGAACCGATTCAAATAACTCTATTAAGGGATAGTAATAGACCCATACTTGATTTCATAAGGGATCTCATAAACAATCTATTTCAAAATCTGTTCTTTCAAAAAAATGGAATAATATAATCCATTTTTTTTTTTATTATTGCTGAGTAAAAAATGTTAAAAAAAAAGTCAACTAAGAATGAATTTGAAAATGTTAATATTTTGGAAAAGGCTCAAATCATTTATTCTGATGGAAAGATGGATATTTTTCAAGCAATTCACCTTGTTGATGAAGGTGTTTATACAGGGCGAATAATAAATAATGATGAGTTTATTAGTGGTGGTTTCATCCCCAAAGAAAGTATTAAGAAAATTATTGGAGGAATTAAAAGAAAAATACTTAAAAAAAATTAAAATATTAACAACAAAGAAGAAATTATTTTTTAAAAAATCCAATAATTTTTTATCTTTCTAATTTTAAATCATATTGTGGAACTCCAATCTACTTATGTCCCTTCAATAAACTATAATATTTGAAATTTTTAATACTGTCAGGAAATTTTGTATCAAATGATAAGCAATTTTAAGGTCTTTTTTATCAATTTTAAGCATTTTCCTTACAAAAACATAAAAATATTTCCTATATTTTAATCATTTCGTAATTTTTTTAAAAAAAGGTTTTTTGATTCAGCTTTTCTATTTCACATCATGGAGGAAAAACAGAATGAAATATAAAAGTACAATTTTGAAAGAAGCAGGTGTTTTACTAATTGGAATGTTACTGATTTTTTCATCATTAGCTGTAATAGCAAATAAAAATGAAAAAAATTACCTATCCGGAAGTAGTAAAATCGATATTCCAATAAAGAATTCAGGATTATGTCTTGTTCAGGATGATGTTATCCTTTGGGATAACTATGTTTTAGATTGGACATCAGCATATCACTCACAAGATGATCCCCCTGGAGAACCAGAGCAATGGGATTCATATGTCGCTGATGATTTTAAATTCGAAGAAGAGACCGATGTCCATTGGATTTTCTGGCAAATCTATTACGGGTGGTGTAATAATGCAGATGGCCCAAAAGATTATCATTATGATTGGAATATCATCTTCTTCGAAGATGATGGCACTGGTAACAATCCAGGAGATATTTATGAAGGACCTATTACCATTTCCGATGAAGATATTATTAAAAGCAATTCCTATTTAAATTCAACAGCTTGGATTGGAGTGTGGCAATGTGGAGCACATGCATATTTACCTGGACCAATAACCTTTGATGCTGATACTAAATATTGGATATCGATTTATAGTATTGGGCCGATCTATCCTCTAACATTTTTCCCAGTTCATAGTGAATCTCTTGGAGGTATATTACTTCACCAGGGTAAAATTAAATCTGAGCATTGGGGGTATCCAGATTGGACTAGTTTATCAGTGGACTATGGTTATGCATTAGACTCGAACTTCGTTTTAGGAGGCGCCTCTCCACATAATATTACCATCAGTAAAGGATTTGGAATTAGTGTAACTATTGACAATAATTTACCTGAAACCATTACTCCTATGACCAATGTTACTGTGAACTTCACAGCAACCGGTGGATTTGTTTTAAATCCAACAAAAAATATTGTAATCCCAGAAATTGCATCACAAACAACCGAGACAGCAAAATATTTCCCAATAGGCTTCGGAAAAATTATAATTACTGCTAAAATTGCAGGAGATAGAATTGGTGTAGGCACTATAGAAGACACTGGTTTCTTAATATTATTCTTCGTAATTTAGAAGAATAATCTCATCCTTTTTTCTTTTAAATATTATTAAGATAGATAAAAAAGAAGTAATATTTTGAATTTTAAAAAAAGCTTTAGAAGTTCTATGTATATCTAGAATTATTAATATCAAACAATCATTCATTAAAAGGGACTTTATTGTATTTAAGATACTTTTCCCAGCTAAAATATCTGTAATTCTTTATAGCATCAGGAAATTCTGAGGATAAATCATTAATTATTTCTTGAAGCTCTTTATTATCTTTTAAAGTATAACTGAAATTAAGATCAACCCCCTGGCCAAATGACTGAAAAACCCCATCTATATTTTGATACTTCCGAACATATTTAATTATATCATGTTTTTTATCATAATTATTAAGATTTATCTCAACATTATAATTCCTATATCCAGTTTTTGAATTATCTATAATAATTCCAAATTTCCCTATTACATTTTCATCAATCAATCGTTTAATACGGTTTTTGATTGTTGCAGTTGTAACATTCAAATCATTTGCTAATTGCACAGTTGGGACTTTTGCATTTACAGCAAGTTTTTTAAGTATTTCATAATCCAACTTGTCAATTTGTACATTTTTAATAGGGAAGGGGGGCCAGTGAATGCTAGAACGTGATAGATTCTTATTATCAAGTAGATATATTGGATCAAACAATTCACTTTTATGAATAGCAATCATTTTCTGTTCATCAATATATTTTCGAAATTTTTTTTGTGTTTGTTCATAAAATGAGGAGAATTTAGATAATAAATCTCTATATTTTGATGGATATTCAAAGGTTCTTAAAGAATTAACATAAACATTTATTAAAAGGTCATAACAACCTTCAAGTTCTGCAACTAAAGTTACAATATCACTATTAATGAAATATTCAATTATTTCCTGTTTTATTTTAGGGCTTACAAATTTAAAGGTATAGTAGAAACGAGCTAATCCCCATCCTAAACATCCACTATTTATAAACGTTGGGTATCCTATGATAACTCCTTCCTTTTCTAATCGGTTTATTCTATTTCCAACAACTTCTCTTGAAAGTCCTACTTTTTTCCCTATTTGACTTAATGGTTGTCTTGAATTGTGTAACAAATGATAACCAATTTTAAGGTCTTTTTTATCAATTTTAAGCATTTTTCTTACAAAAACATAAAAATATTTCCTATATTTTAATCATTTCGTAATTTTTTTAAAAAAAGGTTTTTTGATTTTGCTTTTCTATTTCTCTTCATGGAGGAAAGAAAATGAAAAAGAAAATAGTAGGTATATTAGTTTGTATGCTGTTGATTGTCACAATGACAATACCTATAAGTGCAATGAACAAAGTGGGTAAAAAAGAAAATAAACCAATATACATAAGTGCAGATTTACCAACATGGGAAGTTGGTGATTCATGGACCTATAACGCACATATTTATCAAGCATCAGCAGAAAATTCATCTGTTGATATGATTGGGATTTTCAATGGTGAATTGATTTTTAAAGTTGTTGAGGACACTGGTGATATTTATACTATCGAAGGAGTCATGAAACCCTTGCATGGAATTATCGATATGCCTGGAAATATTGATTTGAAAATAACAAGGATTTCATCACAAAAATCAATCCTTGAAATTCAAAAGTCAAATCTTTCAATAATAAAACATGAATTTACAAGGAAGGGAATTGTTTTAATAAAGTTTGGACCAATCCTACTGCCTATACCAATTCAAATTCAACTTTATCATAAAACTGAGTTTGCACCAATGTGGGAAATTCTTCCATTTCCTTTATTTGATGGAAAAACTGGGGATTACGAGAAATGTTCGCTAATAGAAGAATACAGCATGTCAATGTTCTGGGGACTAATTCCAATTGAAAGCAGTAATTCTTCTGAAGGATGGGTAGGTGGTGCTCTATATGAGTGTAATGAAGATACCATCACGGTTGAAGCAGGAGAATTCGACGTCTTTAATGTTTCATGTATCATAGATTTTGGTCATGAGGCCCAAGACCGCTATTTTTCAAATTATGCTGAGAATGTTGGAAACATTGTAAAAGGTCACTATCATCTCGGTTATTCTAACGGGGATACAGGTTTCCTCATTGATTTAGAGCTAAAATCTACCACATATGAACCATAAACATCTTTCTCACCTCTTTTTATTTTTCAGATTTCCTGGGGAAATAAATGTTAATAAAATCAAATGAAAATGAATATGATACAATTATTATATTAGAAATGGCTCAAATTATTTACAAAGGTGGAAAGAGCGATATCTTTGAGGCAGTTCATATTGCAGATGAAGGTGTTTACACAGGGCGAATAATAAATCAAAATCTATTTATAAATGCTGGTTTCATACCAAAGGAAAATATCAAAAAAATAATTGGCGGAGTTAAAAGAAATATACATATAAGAAAATCAAAATATTAATTGAGATTTAATTTTTCATTATTTTTTTTAAAAAAGATTAGTTAATTTTTTTAGATAGAGTTACTTTCTTGTATTTCTCATGACAGGTGAATTAGAACAACTTTGCATAAAAGCATCTGAAATTATTCAATCTTTTCCAAAATTAACAAAAATAAGGGTAATTTCCCATTATGATGCTGATGGTATTTCATCTGCAGCAATTATATGTAAAGCACTTTACAGAAAGGGCTATAATTTTCATGCAACTCTTATGAGAAATCCATTTGACAAAGGTCTTGCTAAAGTTTCAAAGGAGGAAAACTCCCTAATTTTATTTTTAGATATGGGTAGCGGACAGATAGAAACCATTGAAAAAATGAGTTGTAAAGCAATTATTGTTGATCATCATCAATTATTAAAGGAAGAAACATCAGGTGATGTTCTTCAAATAAATGCAAATTTTTGTAAAATCAATGGAAACTATGAAGCATGTGGAGCAACTCTTTCATATTTTCTTGCAAAAACAATTGATAAAAAAAATACTGATATGATAGATCTGGCTGTTACTGGTTTAATGGGTGATAAACAATATATTGGTGGTATCAGAGGATTTAATAAGTCACTTATCAAAGAAGCATTAACAAACAATTTACTTAAGGAAAATATTGAAATTAAACTATATGGAGATACATTATTTGATGCACTATACTATTCAATTGACCCATATTTCGGTGGAATATCAGGAAATAAAGAAGAAATAAAGGAATTATTTGAAAAATTGAAATTAAAAGAAAATGTAAAAATAGACGATCTCACCGATAATGAAAAAAAGAAACTTCAATCATTACTAATGTTTAGATTAATTAAAAAAGGATGTGAAAAAAACATTCTTGATACAGTAATTCGTCCTAGATATTTTTCAAATAATTTTAATTGCGAGCTTGAACGTCTTGCAGATCTTCTCGATTCATGTGGAAAGGGGGGAAACAGGGGTCTTGGTCTATCATTAATGTTGGGTGACAAAAAAGCATTTGATAAAGCTCTTGACCTTGAAAAAGAATACAAACAAAAGATACTTGATGAACTAATTAATCTTGAAAAAGAAGGAATTAAGGAAAAAAACAGCTTTCGTTATTTTTATAGTATTGACTCATCTATAGGTGGAGTTATTGGAGGAATTGCAACAAACTTCATGCTTGATAATTCAAAACCACTAATATCAATTGTTAAAAACAAAGATGAAATTCATGTATCCTGCAGGGGTAATCAACAATTGGTAAGCAATGGTCTTGACTTGGGTAGTGCAATGAAGCAAGTATCTACCAAACTTGGTGGACATGGTGGTGGACATGCAATTGCAAGTGGCGCAACCCTTGCAAAAGAAAAAGAAGAGGAATTTCTTGAAATGGTTGATGATATTATTTCAAAACAATTGAAAAAGTGATAATTTATGAAAGTAGAATGTAAACTAAGTATTGATTTCAAAACAAATGATGAAGTAAAAAAAATTGTAAAATCAATAAAGGTAGATGATTTTGATTTTGTAAAAACAAATGTGTCCGGAAAAACTCTTGTTGCAGAAATAAATAGTAATTCAATTTCAAGCCTTCTACACACACTTGATGACTATCTTGCATGTGTATCTGTTGCAAGTAAGATTATTGATAAAAAATAAGTTTTGTGAACCTTTAAGGGTAAATTTGTTTTCTTAAAAAACATCTGTTTACTCCAATGGATTGGCAATCATAATAAAAATTTGCATATGCAACACTCAGTTTTATTATTTTGATAAGGTTGCCTATTATCCGATATCGTTCTTGTGATGAAAGATTTTTAACGTCAAGTTTCATAATGCTAGATAGTTGAATGGATATGAAAACTTCGCTTTAACTCTTTATACGAGTATTAAACGAATATTTTATTTGCTTAACAGGAGTTAGGCAACATTGGTCCATCAGCAATTAAGGAAAGGAAATTACTATGAATGACTCAAAAACAAAAGCGGTAAAGAGTTTTTTAGCAAAACCTGACGTTCATCAAAAATGGGTAGAGACTTACTATGCACAAGATGAAACCTTCTATGATCAAGCCATCAACTATATAACAAGTATTCTAAAAGCACCAAAAAACTCTATATTTCTCGATGCGGGATGCGGAAATTGTGCTCATTCTATTCGCTTAGCAAATCGCGGATTCTTCGTTCAGGCGATTGACTTTTCAGAAGCTGTATTAGAAATGGCAAGAGAAAATGTCAATGCAGCAGGACTAAAAGAAAAAATTAGTATTAAGCAGGAAAATATTTTAAATCTATCGTTTGAAAACGAGACTTTCAACTATATTTTATGCTGGGGTGTATTGATGCATATTCCAGATTTAGATAAGGCAATGGTAGAACTTACACGTGTCCTAAAACCAGGGGGAACACTTGTTATTAGCGAGCTTAATATGTGTACTCCTCAATCTATAATCCTACGGAACATAAAACGATTTATTAGAAAAAAAGAGCTACAAGTAAAAAAAACACCAGCGGGCATAGAATATTGGAGTATTATGTCCAATGGTACACTTTTAAAAAGACAGGCAAATATATACTGGTTGATTGAAAGATTTAAAAGTAATGGATTTACTGTTACAAAACATGTAGCAGGTCAGTTCACAGAAGTATATACAAGAGTTACCTCCCGACTAATTAAAAATTTCATTCAGGGTTTCAACAAATTCTGGTTCAGATATATAAAAATCCCACATTTCGCCCTGGGAAATATTATAATTCTTCAAAAGGAAAAATGAGGTAATACTTTGAGTTATGTAATGAATGTCTATAAATTCCTATAAAAAAATCTCTTTTTCTCTTTTTTTTTAGATTTTATAAAGCATATTTAAAATTTCACTTTTACATAATTTTTATCTTCTTCAGTTGCTGTAAATAAATCCTTTTCTGTAACTTTCATCATTCTTGCAATAATTAAATCCGGAAAAGACTTAGTCCTAATGTTATAAATTGTTACACATTCATTAAAATATTCTCTTCTGTCAGCAATTTCGTTTTCAAGAGCAGTAATTCTTTTTTGGAGATGGGAAAAGTTTTCAACTGCCTTTAAATCAGGATAGTTTTCAGCAACTGCAAAAAGGGATTTAAGAGATTCAGAAATAATTTCACTTGCTGCTGCTTTTTTATGAAGGTCTTGGGTTTTATAAAGATAAGATCTTGCTTTTGTAATATTTTCAAGCAAGGTTTTTTCATGTGTCATATAGCCTTTTACGGTATTTATCAAATTAGGCAATTCATTGTGTCGCTGTTTGAGAGAGACATCAATATTTGACCAGGCTCTTTTTATGGAATTATTAAGTTGGATAAATCTATTATAAATTACAACAATAAATAGCAAGCAAAAGACAACAATAATAATGATTAGGCTTAAGATACATGCAAGATTTGTTTCAATCATTTTCACATCACTGCCTGTAATATTGCAATTAAAGACAAAACCGATATAAAAGTTGCTAATAAAAAAAATCCTATAAAGAGTAAATTATATTTTGTTAATATTTTCTTCTCCATTTTATCAGAAATGCAGTAAAATTTCACATTTTTCCCTTTTGTAAATATCATATCAGCAACCCCGTCTATTACTGATGCATCCTGAACAAAGGGATTATCTTCAACTGTTCCCATGACATAAAGTGTATCATATGGTTTGATTAAATATTGAGTATATCTCATCCTTTTGTTTATTCCAAAAAGAATTCCTTCAAATCTAATATTTTCTCTTTCCAAAAATCTTATTACATTTTGCGGGGGATCCTTTCCAAGGGAAGAATTATATACATTGCTTTTTGAAATATCGATACTTGCTTTTATGGGATTAACTAGAATTTTACCTGTTTCATCTTGAATATAGAACATATTCTGCTTAACATCTTTTTTTATTGTTACCCAAGCACTAGATTTTCCTGTACTTCTATATTCCTCAATTAAATATTTGTAATAAACACATTTTTCATTTGAAAAAGGACTCATCATTGTTCCATGATCTTCATATGGAATTACCTTTCCGCTAACTTCTGCAAATCCCATAGCAACTGATCTGATTTTTGAAGTAGGAGTATTTTGAATTAAATGTTTTATTTTTAGAAAATAAAATGCAATGATATAAACTACAAAACCAATAAGTAAAACTATTAGGAACGATATAATATTTATAGGTATGTCCATGAAAAAATATGAAAGAAAAAGCAAATATAACTTTTTTTAAATTTTGGAATTAGAATAGTTTGTAAACTTCCATTTCTTCAGAATCAGTGCTGCCATCGAAATCATAGGCAATTACTTTAATTGTATGTTTTCCAATTTTTTTCTCAGACCATGTATAGATATAGGGTTCTGTATCTGCTGTTTCTTTCAGTTCATCATCGATATAAAATTCTATTTTTTCAACACTTGATGGACCCCACCAATCATCATCCACTGTTGCTTCGATATCGATTTTTCCGATAATCCTTGTTTTTATATATGGAAATAATCTATTGTTATTGATATAGAACGCTTTTAACGGCTTTGCTATCTCAACATCAAGTGTTTCCTCTTCAAGTGATGCATTGAACCAGAAAGTATCATTTTCTAAAACGTCAACTCTATATGGATTGTAATAATCGTAACCTTGTTCTCTGATGTCATGATAAATCTCTCCAAAGGCTATGTTTATTTTGTAAAATCCATCTGAATCTGTAAAGGTCTCATTTTGATAAGAACTACCTGTTTGAATATTATTCCATTCAAAGGTTACTTCTGCATGGTTAATTGGTTCACCTGTTTCTTTATCTTTAATAAATCCGCATATTACAGAATTTTCTTGTGGTAGGTGACTTAATGAAAAATTGATCCACCTTGTTTCATTTTCTGAAATATATATATCTTCCAAATCCTCTCTGAAATAACCTTTAGCTCGTACGTCTAGCTCTATTTGTCCAGCTGCAACATTTAAGTGGTAAAATCCATTGATGTCAGAATTTGTTTCATTAAAATAGAATTGATTATGGCCCAGTCTCCATTCCATTGTTATATTTGCACCATTAATTGGTTCCCCTGTTTCATCGTCTTTTATATAGCCACAGATAACAGAATTTTCTGGGGGATGGGGTTGTAATGAAAAGTTAGCCCATATTATTTCATTTTCACCAATATCATCAAAATCTGTTCTATCGCTTAAATATCCCTCTGCATAAACTGTAACAAAACAGCGTCCAGGTGGAATATTAATACTGTAATAACCATCTATATCGCTTGTTGTCTCATTTTCATAAAAATCTCCGTTGTCATCTCTCCCTCTTATTGAAATATAAGCATCTTGTATTGGGTCATTTGTATCTTCATCCTTAATATAGCCCTTTATTTTTGAGTTTTCAGGTGATAAACCAACATTTAACTCAGTTGTTTCTTGTTGTTCAATTTCAGGATTATCTTTTATTTCATCAAGGTAAACTAAAGGAAATTCCCCTGGATACCCATCAAACATTGTGGGATGTTGACGATGAGCTCTTGGCTCAGAATAATAATATAATTCTTCGGCAGAAACGATATTATCTTCATTAGTATTTGCAAAACCTCTAATACCATCAATAAGATAAGGAGCAAAACCTCCAGAATAAGAAACTTGATCTTCTTCTGAAGCCATCAAAACCACTCTATTTTGCCCTCTTAGTTCTTCACCAAATCCTTCAATCCATTTTTCTGCATTCACTGGGTTTGGATTTGCCCCAGTATTTAACCAATTTGGAGGATCATTAAATCCTCCTGCATAACAGCTGTCAACGATTAGACATACACCTTGAGATTCTAAACGGTTTAAAAGAAAATTTAACTCATCGTCGTAAATAAAGAGGTTACGATATGCAAAACCCCAATAACTAACAAGTATTTCATCAGACCCATCTGCCTCATCTTTTGGTGGAATATCAACAAAATTTCCATCATCATCTCTTAAATTGTTTCCATGGGTTGTTATAAAAACAAGAGAAAAATCATCCTTGTCTTCCATTCTATCAAGCCATCTTAATCCAGAAATTATATTTGAAACGGTTGCATCTTTTCCTCTTATTACTTTTATATGGTCTTCATCCCATGTTTCAGTTTGAATAAGTGTCTCATATAAATCATCGACCTCCTCAAGCATTAGAGGACGGTCTTGTTGAGGATTATCAGCATATACTCCTACTGCAACAAGCAATGCCCAATATTCAGTTCCTTTGTTTGTTTTATTTTTTACATCTTGCTCTTTGATGTTTAGTTGTGTTGCAGATCCTATAAAACTGGCACCACAAAAAATCAACGTTACTAAAATTACTAAAATTTTATTTTTAGAATTTCTTCTCATAATAAACCTCCCAATATTATAAAATAAATGATAAAATAATATATAATATTTATTCCCAATTTGTTCCCAAATTTTATTAAAATATTATTATCGGGCTGGTCTAACCCCTAGTTCCATAGGAATTTCTAATTGCTGATTATCTCTAATAATATTAAGATTAATTGTTTCATTTGGTTGGGTATGCTCTTCAAGATATGACATTAATCCATCGCCATTTATAATTCTTACCCCATTTATCTCAATAATTATATCGCCTCCAATTATGACCCAATCATCATTTATTCTAACCTGTTTATTACCCCCTTCAAGTCCTGCATTATCAGCAGCACTTTCACTT
>Ga0209427_10007394_pt1 | contig 12440 bp, 14 predicted proteins | sample DeeMarSWOR136_30_FD_187465 | JGI IMG/M metagenome (GOLD analysis project Ga0209427, IMG submission 187465) | Marine sediment microbial communities from White Oak River estuary, North Carolina - WOR-1-36_30 (SPAdes) (version 2) | ecosystem: Environmental > Aquatic > Marine > Intertidal zone >... | reverse complement strand
CGCTATTATTTCCCGCACATATTGGTTCACACCATGTAGATGGAATCATTTTTTACACCTCCTTTCTAACAATGGTTTCAGCAATATATGATTTTCCACATTGAAAATGGATAAGATTTGGGAATCTGCAAAAAAATTGGTATTTCTACAATAATATAAATGATATTTGATATTTTACCCAAGAAAATTTGAAGGGATCTGAGACTTAGAAAGATTTTGTACATATCCCTCCATCTGTTACAGTACGTTGGGAGCTCCTTCCAATTCGAGAAAAGCAACCTACATACCATTGTATACTTCACACATTTTTTTGCTTTCTCAAACACCTTCATTCATTTCTCCACAGTATAACGATGATCGCAGCAGTCGTCACCTTCCATTCCTCTTGCAAACCTTGCAGATGGACACCTTCTCTGTATATCCATCTGTTCCAGCCAATACACTTGTTTGTATCATTGTTGCAGGAGTTTTCATCTACCTGAAAGTTGTGAGAGATGAACTGCACAAACCCTGAGACAGGTTGGTAGACAGAACTGAGATTTAGGTCTCACTTGATTTCGACTTCTGAAGGAACCTGTTTCCAAAGCCAGGTTGCATCTGGGCTGATAGAAATCTTTGTATTGTAGTTACTATCCCATAAACTATCTACAGTACTGAACCTGCATCTTCATGCACCTGCTGTGGTTCATGAGGAGGTAGGCGAAACCACAAAGGAGGTGACATCATGAAGTGGGAAAAATCGCTCTGGTTGGCCGAGATACCTAAGCGTTCCTGTGCCCCCCGCCATCCTGTTATGAAACATGATTATTAATTTCAACATAATTCTATAGAAGATAAAATCGGAATTGGTTTCTTATCGCTTTCATGGTATCAGATAAATGTAAATCTGGGCCATAATTTTAGTTTTTTCCTTTTTCAGTACATGGGAATGTTAAAGTTCTTGCACACTTTGTATTGTCCCATTATAAACAAAAAAAGAGAAAAAGGAAAAAGAATTCTGCAGTTAATCCCCTTTTGGTTCATACTTCTGCAAATACAGCATCAATTTTTGGGAGCATCCAGGCAACCACTATTCCTGCATTGTGGGCTCCTGTCGTATTCTGGGCATAGGCCCTGGGGGCCACATCCTCATGAAAGTGTCCTACGCGGTCAACAATGCCAGAAACAAACAGAAATGGGGCAGACATACCTGCAGCTACTCGGATTAGTCCGTGAGTGGTTTCAAGAGACCTGCCAGTATCTGGGTCATGCTCTTTCTGATAGGCTTTCAGTGCTTCTTTATCCTTTTCTTCGTACTCACTGTAGTCTGTTACATTGACAATGGCGAGGGCAACATAGTCGTATTCTGCAATAAGGGTTGCCCCGGCAGGGTCTGGATTCAGGGGTGGTACCAAGAACTGTTTCATCACAGAAGGTGGATCTGTCTCAATGTCTGTGATTGTTTTGAAATCGTCACTGTTTAATGGAGAATCAATGACTGTGTCAAAGGGGCCGTCCTGCCAGTTACTGTACGGATTCTCTCCATCAGGATGGCTGTTGTGCAGGAAGGCTTTGGTACCTGCAATGACAGAGCCGTTCACGCTCACATCCGCAGGATATGCAGCAGCTGTTCCCACTGCCACCACCAGATCGGCAGGTTTTCCCGAATATTTGAATAAAAATGGCATTTCTTCCATTTTTCGTTGAGAACTGGATTGGTACTGAGGTATATCTGGATACATACGGAGTAAGTCCGAAATACACCAGATTTCAGCCTGGATATGAGAGAGTTTGTACACTGCACGGGGATCATGAGATAATTCATTGCAGGGGTAACGTAACCTTTGGGGCCAGCCCAGTTCTGCAGGACATGCATTCTGATTGAGCAGTGCAGATGTTACAGGATCACATTCCCACCATTTGTTCACAACAATGAGCACACGGTTCAACCCTGTTTTTGAAGTATCAGATTTCATTACTATACCTCCTTTAGGGCACCGTTATTGTTACAGATCTATAAAGGTTTCCATAAGGGGTTGTTGAGTCTGGTGCTCATCATTTCACATTAGGATAGGAGTCTATCATGACTTTATAGAAAATTGGCAATCTAAGCACAATTATTACTAGAAGATGACAGCTATTAATCTGAGCAAGAGGTTGCGAAGATTCAGAAGAATGTTGGTCCTGCTCCCTTCCATCTGCAGTGTAACACCTTTTTACAGTCTTTTGCAGGATCACTGCAGGGTAAATCTAAAGCGATCAGTCACGCTCAGGATGATACTGTCAAGCTTGAGAATAATGCCTTGCTAGAACTTCTCTATTGCATCTTTTAACTGCTGACGTGCTTCAGGAGAAAACCAACACTCCACAAAATCCTGTTCTTTCTTTACCAGGAGCGCTCGAATCTGTGCTTCAACTGGCTCTGTACGATTCTGTTTTATTACAGCGAATGCTTTTTGGGGCAATGCACCCAGTAAGTGTGCCTTCTCAATTGATTGTGGTAAAACCTCTTTTAACGGGAGCACCTGATCTACCAACCCCATGGTGAGTAATTGCTCAGGCAGATAGAATTCGCCCATATCTGTTATATTGCGGGCAGTCTGAGTCCCTACCATACTTCGCAAGATGCAGTCAGCTGGATATGGAATAGGAACACCGAGCTTGATCTCATTCAACCCCATCAGTTTTCGACCTTCTGCAATAAATCGGTAGTCGCAACAGAGAGCGAGGATACACCCTCCTGCTACTGCATGCCCTGTCACTGCTGCTATTGTAGGGGTTGGCAACGTGTATAAATCTATGCAGACCTGGTTGAAGGGCTGGTAAAAGGCTGTAAAATCTTTTTTGGACAATCCATACAGGTATGGGATGTCTAATCCAATTGAAAAGAATTTGTCATTGGAACTGGACAGGACAAAACCACCTGTGTGAGAATCTCTTATTCTTTGCAGGATTTCGGCTAATTCGTTAACAAGTTGTAGGTTAATAGCATTTGTGACGCCTCCGGCCAACTTCACTACAACTGTGTCATCATGATACTCTGTAGAGACTAGTTCCATGTATACTCCTCCTGGTGAGCTGTCTGCTCACCTTGTCATGTATTCCATACTTTTTAGATTGAAAAGGTTATTAACTAGATTTGTAGTGATCTGTGAGTATTAATAGGTTTGTCTCAAAAGTGAGGGTTTTGTTCAATTGGGGAAAGAGGTTGGAGGTTCTTCATTCAAAACAGGATACGGTGTTATTCGGCGAACAGAGGAGAAATATTGCTTATTCCTTGAAAGGTTTAAGAGGTTGGGATGGAACAAGTCTGGTACTTGTTTACTGTTTCTGCAAGGTTGATTGTCGAAACTATGGAACAAGGGTGATAATATGATATCGGCATTAGACGATATATTAGAGGACTTCTCTCTGCATTTGAGAGTTGAGAAGAGGATATCTGAAGGAGTGGCAAGGAACTATTGCTACTCAGTAAAAAGGTTTGTGAAGTGGGCGGATACATTGAACCCTGAGAAGCGTGATGCGATGAAGTACTATGATGCGCTGTTAAAGGAGAGAAAGAAGGCTTCTACCATTGGGAATATCCTGTATGCGCTGAAGCATTACTACCAATTCATTGGCAAGGAGCTGGATCTGAAACCTCCGAAGCAGAGAGTGAAGCAGGTGGATTTTCTAACGTTCATGGAAGCTAAGAGTTTGGTGTACAAGATTGACAACTACAGGGACTATGCTATGGTCCTGGTGATGCTGTATGGTGGTCTAAGAGTGAGTGAGGTTTGTAATCTGGACAAGGAAGATATTGATTTCGAGGAATTCACTATTGCAGTGAGGAATACCAAGAACAGGATAGATAGGACAGTGGCAGTAACGGAAAAGTGTATTAGTGCGATAGAACGGTACTTGGAGACGAGGGATGATGCGGAAAAGCCTTTATTTCTTTCTCGGAAGAAAAGGAGAATCTCAAGGAATCAGGTGAATCGATTGGTGAAGAAGTATGCGATCATGGCGGATCTGAGAACGTACAAGGACAATGGTGAAGTGAAGACTAAAGTTGGTCCTCATACGTTACGACATACAGCTGCTACGAACTTGATTGCGGGTGATTGCGACGTGGTGGTGGTACAACAGCACTTAGGGCACAGAGATATCAAGAGTACTTTGAGATACGTGCATGTGGCTAAGGGTACGTATAAGGACCTGTATAGGAGGCATGTTCCGAACTATTGAGTAATTAGGTTGATTCTGAACATAAATCCTTCTTTTTTCTTTTTCAGATCAATAGGCTTTTCAAAGCTGATTTATTACAGTGGAATACTACTCCTCAACGAACCTCTTCAATCCAAATCTTTTTATGGTTGTACTCAAGAAGAGTAATTAGGTGACACCATGACGTCGAAAGTTGCTAATGTCAGGCTTTCAGAAGAAGAATTTGCGTTTATTGACAGATTAGTGGAGGATGGATACTTTTCGAGTAGATCAGACTTCATAAAAACTGGCGTCAAAAACTTGATTCATGAAATTTCAAAAAGAAAGATCTATGAGTACAAAGAGAATAGAGAAGAACCTAAATTTACTCATCAGGAATTGCTAGATTCCATAAAAAAGACAAGAAAAGAGGTTTATCAGGAGATTTGGGGAGAATGAATGTTTATCTTGATACAAATGTCTTCTTGATATTTGTTGAAGAAGACATAAGTAATTGCGAGATCATTTTAAAAGCTGCTGAGAATTCTTTGTTCACACCAGTTATCTCTTTTCACACTTTCAATGAAATATCAAAGAATTTGAAATCAAGAAACTTAAAAGATCTGGCAGGATTTCTGCTTTTTTATATATGGTCTCTTCCAGACATTATTGTAGTTCAAAGAGAACAATTCAGGAAATACGAGAAGCAATATAGTGATTTGGTCACTGATATAGACGATCTACCCCATATTTATGCCTATTTTGAAGGTGAATGCGATTACTTCGTTACTACCAATAGAAGGCTTACACAAATGAAGATTAGGGAATCCGTAAATTTTAAATCCCCGAAAGAGTTTGCTGAGGAAATATTGGGAGTGGAAGGTTTTGATACAAAAAATGGAATTTGAATTCTCTAGCCCACGCTAAGAATAATCAGTATCTACTGTATTAGATTGAAGTTTCGATTCTAGTAGGATTATTCAATTCTTATATATTTTTCTTTTTTTATGTGTAATTTCATAATATTTTTCCAGTGCTCTCTCGGATTACATTTATATAGGGTGGGATTAAAATCAATGTAGGTAGTCTAAGCTGCCAATTGGATAAAAAATGGAATTAACTAACCCAGCAGAGGCAACCTGCTAGGATCAACCTCTGCTGGGGGTGAAGGTGATCAAGATGCAAAGCAAAGAAATCACCTCCACCAATGAAACAATTGGTGAGAGGGTATATAAGGATAGTGATCTCTTTGAGATCGAAAGGATAGATAGACAGACAACTTTAGAGCTGAATACTGAAAAGAAAAAACTCGAATTTCCATCATTGGAAGCTTTTGAGACCTATTCGATAACCCAGAGAGGAATTTCTCCCAGAGTTGCCAGAAACTACTTTTATTCAGTGAGAAAATTTGTGAGATGGGCGAATACTGATGACCCTGGTGAAACTGAAGCTACGGAATACTACCATTATTTGCAGGAGCAGGGCTACGCCAATTCTACGATTGGTAACATCGTGTACGCTTTAAACCATTACTTCCGATTTCTGGGAAAGAAAATCAAGTTAAAGCCACCAAAAAGCCATAAAAGGCAGCCCAACTTCTTAACGGTGGAAGAAGCCCAGGATCTGGTCAAAGTGGTTCCTAATTTAAGAGATCGAGCTATTGTTATGGCATTGCTTTACAGCGGAATGAGAGTAAGTGAGTTATGTAATCTCGATTTTGACGATCTCCATTTAGAGGACCAAGAAATTGTTGTGAAAGATACAAAAACGTACCATGATCGGAAGGTTGTTGTGTCAGAAAAATGTGTTAGGGCCTTTGAAGAGTACTTCGAGTCCTTGCCTGACTCTGATAAGCAAGCAGTGTTCCTGTCACGGAGAGGAAGACGAATATCCAGGAATCAGGTCTATACCCTCATTAAGAAATATGGGAGGCTGGCAGGGATCAAGAAGAATGTAACCCCTCATATATTGAGACATACGCTGGCCACGAACATGATTGCTCATGGAGCTTCTATCATTGAGGTCAAAGAACAATTGGGACACAGAAGTCTAGAGAGCACGTTGCAGTACGTTCATTTACAAATTGACCACAGAAAGACGTTATACGAAGCACATTGTCCTCAATTTTGACAATAATGGAGATTAGAAGTATGATCACTGAAATCTGCTTGTATAAATCGTGAGGGAGTAGTATGTTCATTTCAAGAGATACAGAACCTGAATGTCCCAGGGATCATTTGGCCAAACATGGGGCTGATCCCTTGTCAATTCAAGAGCTTTTGGCAGTATTGATATCTCCAGGATACAGCAGAGAAAAGGCTTCTGAGGTTGCTGTTGATCTGTTAAAGACATTTGATGGCAACCTTGTAGATTTATTTTCTGCATCCATTGAACAGTTAACACAAGTGAAAGGAATTGGATTCGTCAAAGCCTGCCAGATCAAAGCTACCTTTGAACTGGGGAAAAGGGTTGCTTCATACTGTGAAGAGGAACACCCAGTAATTTCTTCTACTGAGGATGTAGTGAAATTACTGGCACCGCACATGCATTTTCTGAAGCAGGAGGAATTCAGGGTTGTCCTTTTAAACTCTAATAAGAGGTTGATCCGTCATGAAAGGGTTTCACTGGGTTCGTTGGATGCTGCTTTCGTTCATCCGAGAGAAGTCTTCCGACCAGCTATTGCTGCAGGTGCTGCATCGTTAATTCTGGTCCACAATCATCCTTCAGGAGATCCCACGCCTTCTGAGCAGGACATTAAATTGACCGAGCAGCTGTACATGGGTGGTAAAATAGTTAGCATTGAAGTTACAGATCACATCATCATTGGGTTTTCAGATCATGTGAGCCTGAAAGATAAAGGGTTGATGTGAATCATGCACATAATATGGACTATACGAATTGGTTACGAAGCTCTAGGTTAATACAATATATAAGAGGTCAATCATCAATTTTCAGTTGATTCATTTTGATCATCCCACATAAGCTTGATATTCCCCTTGTTATAGTTAAGGGGATTAATAGGGTCCTGGATATGAACGAAGGTACAGAATATTAATTAGAAAGATAATAGCTGCAATTCCAAAAACAAATATTGCAAAATGAGTTGAAGTAAGAGGAAATTTTTCAATTATAGCTATCCCACCAAACATGAAGATGATAAACGAGAGAAATAAGCTTAAAATGAATCTCCCAAGATAGAATCTTGGATATTTGTATATTGTGAGTTTTCTTACTCCTATGATACGTGCACCTAATTCGAAGTCTTCGTATTCTGAAACTAGGAGTTTCAAGACAAACCAATCTCCAGGATTAAGTAATACAGGCATGATTTCTACAACATTATTGGTTCTCGAATCAAAACTCATTTTGATATTCTTAGGATCACTATCTTGAATTTCAGTATCTAGTACCTTAGCTTGGTGATTAAATTTGAAAGTAATAGGTTCTATGAAATCTTCCTCTAAAATATGTTTATTCCCGTCATTAATGATCTTTACTAGTAGTAAATGAATATTCTTGACCTCTTCTTGACCATAAATTACTTTAACATCATGTTTTATCTGATTTCCAATTTTCAATAACGAAAATCTTGATTTTACTTCATATGAGAGTCTTTTTTTCACTTTCAATTTGATATAAGATACTATCCCCACAACCAATCCCATTATTCCTACAAATATTCCAATTGTGGATCCATCTATACTCATAACATAGCCTTAAAGATGAATTATAAAAAGTTATTGTTGGTTTTGACAAACCCGTTGATTTTATCTACAGCCAACTTCGTATAACTCACCTTAAGCGAATGTTATATTATCGAAAAATCCATGGACTGTCTGCACAGAAAAGAGCACACATAGTAATAAGTCGTTCATGGTTTGATAATTTCCAGAAAGTCCACTCTTTCGAAATCTTTATCAAATGTTGCTATCTTTGTGATCCCATTACCATTGCACGCAGCAGCTATTAAAGCATCTGATGGTAAGAGAGTGTAATTCTTGACAAAATAAGTAATCTTCCCTAGATTCTTTGATGAATCTAAAACATCTATATTTTCTTTAGATAAGATGTCCTCAACAATTTCATAAGGGTTTTTCAATGTTTTTAAAACAGAAGGGTTAGATTTTATGTAAGATGAAATATCTTTTAAGGGAATATTCTTTTTCGTCATGACTTCTGCAACAATGGATTTGTAGAGAACTTCATCAACCACAATCGGGCTTATGAATCCCTTGAATTTACCTTCTTCAATTTCCAAGAGGAACCTATTGCAGCGTTTTGCCAGCTTATGGGTAGAATATGAGTAGAGAAAAATGTTTGAATCAATGAATATTTCTTGTTTTTTTTCTGCATTCTCATCCATTATATCATTTCCTCAATATCAAGTTCTGCAATTGCTTCTATTATATCTTCTCTTGCTTCAAGTTTTATCTCATGTGCATCTTCAATTCTAATGAGAACATCCTTGTCATCAATATCGAGCTTTTCTTTTGGATAAATTATTCCATTTCTTATTTCTGCATGGAAGACTTTCATGAATACATGGTAGATTTCAGGTTTATATATGTTTGTTTGATTCTGCAAAAATCCTGGGATTGGCAAACCTTCTGGTGTGGGAAATCGTCACATTTGTGATATGATCACATTCTCTTCTAGACCACTCTCATGCGACCATACATTTATAAACGTGATTCTACAACAAAGTACGTGAACCAATTAGTCTGTTTCGACAATAGCCTTAAGGAAATAACATCCAATCTATCAAAATCTCAAAAAAGAACGCAACAATACAGCCATCTTTACGCCACTTTCTTTTTAAAGAATTTCCACTGCAGATATGAATTAAACAAGTCTATACACAACAAGACACCCGCCATTGCCTCGAAAATCCAACCAATCGTGAGGGTTTTGTTTCATGAGGTTCCCAGGAGCCCAAATATTAAGATCTTCGGCAGAGAATAGATATATCCTTGTGCATTTACAGAGGCTGGAAGACGGACGTAAGATTTATATTCTATAGCTACTATAGTCATCATAGTGATACAATTAAAACAACAACTATTCAGATTGATACTGAAACAAGAGATATATTGAAGTCACTTGGTAAGAAGGATGAAACATACAATGACATAATTCGGAAGCTGATCGAAAAAGCCCGATATGTTGAATTTATGGAAGAGAATTATCGAATTCTAGACACAGAAAACAACTGGGCTAATCTGGATGAGTTATAATGGATAGAGAGATTTTACTTTCTACCAGAGCCCAGAAAGAGTTCAAGAAGCTACCGATCAGGTCAAAAAGAATTATGAAGGCCCTGAAGAATATTAAGAAATTAAGGGGTATTGGTGGCCGTAGAGATCTCTACAGGCTTAGAGTAGGCGACTATAGAATTACATTTCATCCTGAATCAGATCTCATAAAGGTAATTCGTATAGATCATCGTAGCAAAGGATATGATTGGCTTGATTAGTCGGACTGAATCCTCTTTTCAAAGGAAACACCCACAGAGGGCAGTTAATTAATTATAGAAGAATACTAAATCTTTTCTTCAATTTCTAAAAAGGATTACATATATTCGCGCATTTTCATAAGATATTTGCGTTTTTTGAGTTCAACAGTATTAATTGGATCAGCTGTCGTAACCTTTTGTAGGATTTGAATTGCAGTCTTTTGTAAAATCTGTTGCTCATACTTAAAAACATTCATAAGAAAAAGAACTATTGTATAACCATGATGACTGCAGAACAATACGAGGAAAGCATCAGAGCCCTGAATTGTGAAGTGTACATGTTCGGAAACCGATTGGAAAATACAGTTGATAACCCAATTATTCGGCCTTCAATGAAAGCTGTTGCCAGAACATACGAGTTAGCCCATCGCCCTGAACACAAAAATATCATGACTGCTACATCCCACATTACTGGTGAAAAAATAAACCGATTCACCCACATTCACCAAAGTATAAAAGATCTGATAACAAAGAGCAAAATGGGAAGGTTACTGGGCCGTGAAACTGGATGCTGTTTCCAGAGATGTGTGGGAATGGATGCTCTCAATGCATTGTCCATTGTTACCTATGACATTGATGAAAAATACAGAACAGAATACAACAAACGCTTCTTATCCTACCTTGAATATGTACAGGAGAATGATCTCACCTGTGATGGTGCCATGACTGATCCCAAGGGGGACAGGAGTTTACCTCCTCACAGTCAAAAAGACCCTGATTTATACCTTCATGTTGTAGAAGAAAGAAATGACGGAATTGTTGTCAGGGGCGCCAAAGCGCATCAGACAGGTGCAGTAAATTCACATGAAATCATTGTCATGCCCACCCTTTCCATGAGGGAAGCAGAAAAAGAGTATGCTCTCTCTTTTGCACTGCCCAGTGATACTGATGGTATCATATACATTATTGGGCGCCAGTCCTGCGATACCAGAAAACTGGAGGGAGGAATGGATCAGGGTAACCTGTTTTATGGTGGACATGAAGCTCTAATCATTTTTGATAATGTTTTTGTCCCCTGGGAGCGTGTATTCATGTATAAAGAGTACGACTTTTCAGGACAACTAGTGGAGAAGTTTGCGAGCTATCACAGGCAGAGCTATGCGTGCAAAGTGGGTGTAGGAGATGTGTTAATCGGTGCAGCCCAGACAATTGCAGAATACAATGGTGTCGCAAAGGCTTCCCACATCAAAGACAAAATCTGTGAGATGAACCACTTAAATGAAACTCTCTACTGCGGCTGTATTGCCTGTGCTGCAGAAGGGGTTCGAGAACGGAGCGGCACCTATTCTGTGAATACGTTGCTTGCCAATGTGCACAAACATAATGTGACCCGGTTCCCGTACGAGATTGCACGGATAGCACAGGACATTGCTGGAGGGTTATTAGTGACCATGCCTTCTGAGCAGGACTTCAGATCGCCAGAAACTGGTAAATGGCTCAAAAAGTACTACAAAGGAATATCTGGAATTCCAACTGGAGACAGGATGCGAATTCTGAGATTGATTGAAAACCTCACCTTGGGAGCTGCAGCTGTGGGGTACCTGACAGAATCCATGCATGGTGCAGGGTCTCCCCAGGCACAGAGAATCATGATTTCCCGCAGTATACCCATGAAGGAGAAACAAGAAGCAGCAAAAAGACTCTGTGGCATTAAAGAGCAGAAAAGCTCATAATTGGCCAAAAACTCATTTTGTTTGTTCGATTTTTACTCTTACATGTTCACTGTGATTTTTGTTTTTGCAGTCTTTTTTTGGGCCATTCCTGTAAGGGTTTTATTGTTATGAATATATATTCATTTTTGGGTTTGATCGATAGTCAAAAAAAGTCATTTCCAGACCATGGTTCAGTTTTAGAATATGACTTGAGGTGGTGGGCAGCAAGTTAGAACGCACATGAGTCTGGCAACTGGCAACCTGAGCACATACTCCGGTAGGTGGTGAGTATGGATAAAGAATTTGATAATGAACTAGCCAATTTGTGGAAACCATTCGGGAGGGGGATCTACCGAAAAGGAGCTCTCTCTTCAAAGGGGGTAATACGCGAGTATCGAAATCTGCAGAACGTAGGCCAGATGTCAGATCCTGGTGCTTCAGCAATTGATCCCTGATACGATGGAATTCTAGGATTCTGAGAAAGGATGTTTTATAGTAGTAGATTTATCAAAGGTGGAAAGGAAAACATTTCCACTCAGTTTGATAGCGTCTTTGGAACATATATCTTCACATAACCCACAAAAACAGCACTTTCCGAGATCTATCTGAGGGTATGTTTTGGAATATTTTTCTTTATGCTCCTCAGGCGCTTCTACCATCTCTATTGCCCTATTGGGGCATATTTTGGCGCAAAGCCCACAGGAAATACACTCATCAATGTCATATATGTGTTCTCCTCTGTATCCTTCTGGTATGGGAATTGCTTCATGGGGAAATCTGACTGTCATGGGGTTTGAAAACAGATTTCTTATCAACGCCGGTAATATCCATATATTCATAGAATCACCTGTCCATGTCTGCTGGACATATATTCAGACTCCAGTAAATTGCAGGTATGTCTGCCACTTCTGCTCCTTTCAACAAAAACTCCAGAACAGGGATCATGTGCAGGAAATCAGGGCCTCTGATCTTTACTCTGTACGGTGTTTTTCCTCCATTACTGACCATGTACATGCCTGCTTCTCCTCGGGCAACTTCGTTGCGTACATAGACTTCTCCAGCAGGGATTTTTGTGGATAATTTGAGTTTTTTAAATTCTGGTGCTCTTACTT
>Ga0209427_10007393_pt1 | contig 12440 bp, 8 predicted proteins | sample DeeMarSWOR136_30_FD_187465 | JGI IMG/M metagenome (GOLD analysis project Ga0209427, IMG submission 187465) | Marine sediment microbial communities from White Oak River estuary, North Carolina - WOR-1-36_30 (SPAdes) (version 2) | ecosystem: Environmental > Aquatic > Marine > Intertidal zone >... | reverse complement strand
CAAGGTTGTAAATATCAAATTCGGATTGTCCAACTCCTACAGTCTCAATAATTATAACATCCATTCCATATGCTTCATATAACAAGCTAATATCAAATACAGCTCTCGAAATTCCTCCTTTATATCCCCTAGAAGCTAAACTACGCATAAATACATTGGGATGTAATGAAATATTTGTCATTCGTACTCTATCTCCAAGAAAAGCACCACCACTAAAAGGAGATGTAGGATCCACGCAAATAATTCCTATAGTTTTTCCCTCTTCCAATAATTTTTTACAAATTGCACCAGTTAAAGTACTTTTGCCAACTCCAGGAGATCCAGTAATACCTATAATGTAAGAATCATGTTTTATATCTTCAAAATGCTTGAAAATTTCATGTGCTCTGTTTGGATCATTTTCTATAATTGTGATAAGTTTAGCTAATGCTATTTTATCCTTGTTTTTAAAATTGGTAATTAATGTATTAATGTCATACTCTGTTTTCAAATGAGAGCAGCCTCAATAAAAAAATAGTTGTTAATTAATAACTTGTTAAAAAAAATTTTACATAGCTTTTTTATTTTTTGACATGGGTTTTGATAAATTCAACTATATCTGAAGTCATACTTCCAGGACCATATATGTTTGCAACACCCATTTCTTTAAGTTTAGCAAAATCCTTAGCAGGAACTACCCCACCGACAAGTATCATTATGTTATCTAGCACTCCACGTTGCTTCAATAGATCAATAACTTGTTGTGTATAAGCGAAATGAGCTCCAGAATGTATACTTAATCCAATTACATCAACATCTTCTTGAATTGCAGCTTCAACAATTTGTTCTGTATTTTGAAATCCTCCAAAAATTAATTCCATGCCAGCATCCCTAATAGCTCTTGATACAACGATCCCACCGCGCCAATGACCATCTATACCCGGTTTAGACATTAGAACTCTAATTTTCTTTTCACTCATAATAACACCTCGATACCTAAATTGCTAAGGGAGGATCCCATGTTCCCCATATTTCCCTGTATATATCACATACTTCCCCACAAGTTGCTCCTTCTTTAGTTGCTTCCATGACTATTGGCATTACATTTTCTTCTTTTTCACAGACAACTCTAAGTTTATCTAAAATTTGCGCTAACTTAGCATTATCTCTTCGAGATTTTAACTTTTCAATTCTGCGTACTTCTATATTTATCGCTTCTTCATTAGTTCTAAATACATCGGTAACAGTGTCATACGGAACGGAATATTTATTAACACCTAGCATAATTTCATCACCAGATTCAATACGCATCCGTCTCTTATGAAATGCATCCCTCATTTCTTTATATAAGAACCCAGTAGAGAGGGCTTTATCTATTGTTCCTACACTTTGAATTTTATCAATATATTTCCATACTCTATCTTCAATCTCATCTGTTAGCCATTCAATAAAATATGAACCAGCAAGAGGATCTATAGTATTATGGATTCTAGCCTCATCTGAAATAACTTGTTGAGTCCTTAATGCAACCAAAGCGGCTTCTTCAGATGGTAGACAAATTGCTTCGTCATAAGAATTTGTATGTAGCGATTGACATCCCCCTAAATTTGCTTCCAACGCCTGAATCGCGGTTCTTACTATGTTAATCTTAGGTGATTGTGCTGTTAACGAAGATCCAGCAGTTTGTACATGGAATCGAAAACCTAAATTCCTAGGATCTTGAACTTCATACTTATCTTTCATTAATTTATACCAAATCCGTCGAGCAGCTCTAAATTTGGCAATTTCTTCGAAAAAGTCCTTATGTGCTGCCAAATGAAAGGCTAGACGGCCAACAAAATCATCAGCTTTCCATCCTCTTTCAACTAAATTATCTATATGAGAACAAGCACTTGCAAAAACAAAAGCTAATTCTTGTACTGCATCAATTCCTCCTTCTCGATAATTATATCCGGTAAAATTAATTGGATGCCATAGTGGTACATTTTTTTGGGCTACTGTCCATTCAATAAAATCACATGCTAACCGAAGTATGTGGTTAGGAGGACTGTTCTTATAAGGAATATAGCCAACAGTCATAGTTAAAATATCATTCTGAGTTGTTCCCATCAATTGCTTCATATCATATCCACGCATTTGTGCCATATTAAAATACATAGAACATACTGGGGCAGAAGTGAATGGTTCTACCACCAAAGCAACGCTAATTTTATCTATGGGTATATCTTCTGTAAGAGCAAAAAGGCTGTCTATACAATAGAGTGGAACACCAGAAGTTCCTACTTCTGGAGCACCATCCTTATTAGTAGGGTCAATACCGTTAAACGTTAAGGCATCAACTGCAGCACTAAACCCGGTTTCACCGTTTTCATAGAGAAATTTCCATCTCTTATTGGTTTCTTCAGGAGTTCCATGACCGGAAAATAGTCTCATAGTCCATAATCTCCCTCTATACCTAGAAGGAAAAACACCTCGTGTATAAGGAGGCATTCCGGGAAAATTGATATCACTTATATAATCTTTATCTTTTATATCCAAAGGAGTGTAAAGTGGTTTAATCGGGATTTCAGAATCTGTAACAAATTTAACATTCCGTTCTTTCTGATTTTGATAAAGGTTGTTCCATTTTTCTTTCTTTTCTCTAATATTTTCCAAATAATTTTTATCAAACAATCTTAAATCACGCCAATTGGCTAATTTTATTTATGTAATTTAATAAAATATAATTATAATATTTAACTAAAGCACTTGATCAAACAATATTTAATATAATGAGTACACAAAATATTCTTGTATATATTAGTTTGGGAATCTCAATCGTTGTACTTTTCTTCATAATCTGGGATCATATCAAAGATGACAGGATTTTAGCTAGTGAAGTTCAAGATTTTTATAGTGATATAGAAATGTTAATCTTTACTAATCTTCAAGTGAAATATTATGAAATACTCCAAGAAAACACCGAAGTAATGGAAGAACAAGAATTAAAAGCATTAATAAAAAATAAAAATCGAGATATTATTCAAAAAAATTATTTAAACGCTAAAATAAATCAGAGTTTCAAATTCTATGCACACTATCTTGGATTGACATACAATAAAGAAAATAGTGCATATTTGAATGGAACAATTTATATCTTAAAAATTGATGGTACATTATTAAAAAGGAATATCGAATCTAATACCGAAGAAAATATTATAACCGTATATACAGAAATTAGTCTCCAACAAATAAAAGAATTGTTAACATATCTTAATAGCTTGCGCTTCTATTGGAAAAAAAAATATTATAAGTTTGTTTTTCGCCCTCAATTACAACAAACAATAGTTTTTGATGATTTACTAGGATATGTAAAACCTTTAGAGCAACAAAAAAAGAAATATTTTAGGAGAATTCAGAAAAGAAAGAAAAGCTCTTAATTAAAAATGTTTCATACATTTATACATCTAAATTTTGCTATTGATATCTTTAACAAATCTAGGTTTAATCTCATTAGCTTTTTGAGAATTAAATCTTAATAATAGAAATAATATAAAAATTAACACTCTTAAATCTAAAATATAAATAGAGAAAAACCTAATTCCTGTAATACAAAAAAGATGTAAATTAATAACAGGATATAAGCAACTTTTTTATCAATTATCTTTTTTGAGCTGATAGCATACAAGACAAAGGTTGTTGATAATAATGTAAAAAACATAAGTCCGCTTGCAGCAGTTATATTAACTGTATAAAAATTAAAAATTGAAGATAATCCTAGGATGAGAGTAATATTGATTATACAACAACCAAGAATGTTCCCTAGCGCCATCTCTCCCATATTTTTTCTTAATGCTTGTATTGATGTTACTAATTCAGGAAGTGAAGTACCTAAGCCAACTATTGTCGCCCCTAAAATTGAAGGAGGCAACTCAAGAAAATTCGCAATATTTATACTACTCTCAACTGTAAATATTGAAATTACAATAATTAAAACTATTGTAATTCTAAATTTCGTATAAATTGCTATTTTTTGGGTTGATTTTACTGGTTTTAATGATTTTATCTCTGGAACTTTCTTTTTTGATATATTAATACAAAAATAAATAAATAAAATAAGCAATATTATTCCAAGAACAGGACTTAAGCTCCCTATTTGAATTATAAATAATGGGATAATTGATGCTATAAATAAAAATTGAACTAATTCTTTTTGATTTTCTTGTTTAATTTCAATTGACATTCTTGAAATTATAATAGTTAAACCAAGAATTATTGTTAGATTCGCAATATTAGAGCCCATAACATTACCAAAAGCTAATCCTCCTTCCCCTCTTATAGAAGCTAATACTGAAAAAGAAAGTTCTGGCAAAGACGTAGCGATAGATAATAAAATAAAACCAGTAGCCATTTGAGATAAACCGTATAATTCAGATAACATTGAGGCATATCTAATGGTTCTATCACTAATTATAGCTAAAAGAATTAATGATATAAAAACAATAAAAATATCGAAAACAATCATTAGAACAGCATTTTATAATTGGTATTTATGCCTCTCTATAACAATTATAAATATCGAACATTAATCGAATTTTATATTTTATATATTTAATCTTTAGGCTTATAATAATATGATCATTTCTAACATAACCATGTCATTCTATAAAAAGATAAAGTTTTCAATATTAAAGAACTAAGAAAGTTCTCTTAGATTTTTTAGAATAATTAATCTAATAACAATCATTCATTTTGATCTATGTTTTTCTAAAAAATTACTATTATGATTTTTATTCTCATCAGTGAAATTATCTAAAATTGTATTTTATAGAAGACTTTTTTAGAAACTTCATTTGTTAGTATATAAATTAAAACTATAATCAATAATGTTAAAATAAAAGGGAAAGATAATAGAGTAAATCCCATAATTGTTCCAAATGGAGTGTAAATTAAAAATATTACAACGCCCATTATTAACAATGAGGTAATTAACATAATTTTGCTTGGTTTACTTTTGTATAATGGTTTTTCAGTTCTAATAACTAATATTATAAATAATTCAGTAATTACAGATATAATAAACCAACCTGTCCTAAATTGATCTTGGTTTGCATTTAAGATAAATAGTAATATGAAGAAAGTTAAAAAATCAAATAGGGTACTTAAAATCCCAAAAAATAACATAAAATTGCGTATTAATTTAATATTCCATCGTTTAGGTCTTTCAATTTGTTCTTGATCCACATTATCTGATGCAATTGTTATAGCAGGAAAATCTGTAATTAAATTAGTTAATAAAATCTGCCTTGGTAACATTGGTAAAAATGGTAACAAAAGAGAAATTCCCGCCATGCTAAACATATTCCCAAAGTTTGCACTTATGGTTATATTTATGTATTTCATTGTATTAGCAAAAGTTTTTCTTCCTTCTTTAATACCATCTATAAGAACTCTAAGATCTTTATCCAATAAAACAATTTCCGCCGCTTCTTTAGCTACATCTACTGCTGTGTCTACTGAAATTCCAACATCAGCAGCATGAAGTGCAGAGGCATCATTAATCCCATCCCCCATATATCCAACAACATTATTTGCTTTTTTTAGCGCAAGGATAATACGTTCTTTTTGATTTGGTTCAATTTCAGCAAAAACATCTGTTATTTGAACAATCTGAATTAAAGCTTCATTACTTATTTGACGAAGTTCCTGTCCTGTTATAAACTTTGGATTTGAAAGCCCGATTTGTTGGGCAACATTATTAGATATAAAGATATTATCTCCACTAATAATTTTTAATATAACCCCTAATTGATTTAATTTATTAATAGTTTCTATAATATCTGGTTTAACAGGATCGATAAGAATCAAGAATCCAAGAAAAACCATATCAAATTCACTTTCTTTTATAAGTTTTTCAATAGGAGGTATATTTTTATAAGCAATTCCTAAAATCTTAAATCCTTTATTACTTAGAGTTTCAAATTGCTGTTTTATTTGATCCATTACATCAGAAATATCAACAACTTTATTTGAAGAGATTTCTGCATATGAACAAACACGAAGAATATTAGGAACGGCTCCTTTTGAAATTAGAATATTTTCAGAATTCTTTGATATTAAAATACTTAATCGTTTGCGAATAAAATCGTAAGGAATTTCATTTAGCTTATTATATCCATTTATATCCATTTTTTGATGACTTATAATAGCTTCATCTATAGGATTATCATAACCTGATTGGAAAAATGAATTCATATATCCATATAATAAAACTTTTTCACTTTTATTACCATGAATATCTATTGCTGATTTTAATTCCATTAATCCTGTAGTGATTGTGCCTGTTTTATCAGAACATAAAATATTCATACTTCCAAGATTTTCTATTGAGGTAAGTTGCTTTGTTATTACTTTAAAATCTGCCATTTTTTTTGCCCCTTTTGACAAATTAATACTAATTATCGCAGGTAATAATTGTGGTGTTAAGCCGACAGCAAGAGCTAAGGCAAATAAAAAAGAAGATAGTAAAGGTCTTGAAAGGTAAACATTCACTACTAAAATTGATATTATTAATAAGAGTGTAATTATCATAAGAAAATATCCAAATTTCTTAATACCATGATCGAACTCTGTTTCCGGTGATTTTAGTTTTAATCTTTCAGATATTTTACCAAATTCTGTATTCTTACCTGTATTAATTATTAATGCATTTGCTGTACCACTTATGACATTTGTACCCATAAAAAGAACATTTGATCTTTTATTTAATGGAGTTTGAGTATCTAAAACACACTCCTTTTTTTCAATAGGAAAAGTTTCACCTGTTAATGTTGCCTCATTGACAAATAAGTCTTTTGAATCCAAAATAATAGAATCAGCTGGAATTATATTTCCAGCAGAAAAATAGATTAAATCACCAGGTACTAATTCATCTGCTAAGATTTCTTTCTGTTCCCCCTCCCGAATTACTAATACCTTAATATGGACTAACGAGAGCAAATCTTCAATCGCATTTGTAGTTCTTCTTCCCTCCCAAAATCCGAGAAAACTACTTAAAATGATAATTGCTAAAATTATAAAAGAATTTGATGGATCGTGCAAAAAATAAGCTAATATTGCTGTAAAAATAAGAATTAATACAATCGGATTTTTAAATTGAGATAGAAAAAGAGTTAGAGAATCTGTTTTTTTTTTAGGTTTTAGTCTATTACTTCCATATATAATCATTCTCTTTTTTACTTCTTCATTAGATAAACCATTTGATGTAGATTGATATCTTTCTAATAATTCATCTGTTGGAATGCTCCAATAGAAAATATTTTCTTGAATCATAATTAAGTTCAATTATTAGAGAGTTTAATAAAATCTTTGTCGAGAAGTAAAATTGATTTTAGAACAATTAAACACGTTTCAAGTAGAATCTGCGGATCTACTTTTTCGGGTGTATCATTTTTACTATGGGTAAATTTAGCTGCAGCACGAGTTGTAAAGTCAATTGAGTTGAATTTCCTTAAGTGAAAAGGTAATGAATCAGTATGAGCGCCGACTGAAACATGGAAATTATGCAACATAATATTTTCTTCACTAGCAGCTGTATGAATATATTTGCTTAATTTTGATGAAATTTTTTTTCGAGGGAAAATTCCATAAGATTTAATATATTCAACTTGATTCTTTTTATTTTCTGCCATTGATACCATATCAAAATTAAATTGAAATGTTGAATTTCTAAAAAATTCTTTATCATAGATATCAAGAAAGTTTCGAGAACCCATTGTTCCTCTTTCTTCTGCTGAAAATTGACAAAACCATAAGTTGTAATTTTTTAAAGGATTTTTTTTAAAAAAAGAGCTTAGTTCAAATACAATCGCCATCCCAGAAGCATTATCCAACGAACCTGGAGATTTATTTTCGGTTTTTAGAAATAATAAATAAATATTGGAAAAAATGATTAAACAAGTCGAAATAATTATCCCTAATTCAATAATTATAAGAATTGGTTTATAATTAGCAAGATCATGATAATCAATTAAAAAAAATGTATAGAGCGTTAGTAAACTGATATCGCCAAATAACCAAGATCTTGAAAATATTACCCTCCATATTGTTTTAAATGTCTGTGACTTTGAGTCTAAATGAGCTGTAATAATGATATCTCCAGATCTTTCTGTTTTAGTTCTTTTAGACGGAACTCTTACAAAAACATTAGTTGATTGATAAATATTTCCAAAATGTTTTTCCCAAAATTTATTGAGTTCAGGATACCTTAACAGATTAATCATTAAAAGAAAAATAAGAATAAAAATTCCAATTATAGCAACAGTTAAGAAAGTATATAAATATTTGATTAAAAAAGCAACTATAACAAAGAATAAATTCATTAAAACAAATATCTTTACTGCTCTTTCAGAATAGAAGTTAGAGAATTTAAAGTTTTGCTCTATAATTTGATTTTTTTCAAATCCAATATTATTAAAAGTTTCTTTAACAAGTTCTACTGCTTTTTTCTCTCCTTCAGTTCCAGCCAGACGAGGGAAATTAAATATTTTAACATAATTATAAATTTGATCTTTATCGAATGGTTGTGCCTTACTATATGTTATATCGGTCATCTCCATTTAGATTTACTAAGTTTAAATACATTTTTAATAACTTTATTATGAATTAATCCTAAAAATAATTTAAATTATTTTTATGCTGCACCAAACATAATTTTTCCCCATTTTTTAGAATCAAATTTATTACTAAATATACTTCTTATTTTTTAAAATCAATCTTTGGATTTTTGTATCAATTTTAAAAATTGTTCTTCAGTAATAATTTTTATACTGTATTCCTTTGCTTTTATATTCTTATCACTCCCAGAACTGGGAGTGTTAGTTACTAAATAATTTAAGTTCTTGGTAACACTATTTTTAAAAATTCCTCCATGTTCTTCTAATAAACTTTTTGCTTGATCTCTTGTAATAGAATTTAACGGCCCAGTGAAACAAAAAGTCATTCCTCTTAACTTTCCTTCCTTTGAAGTCCCTGTTATCTTGATAATTCCTTTCTCTAAAACAGAAATCATATCATTATAAAGTTTATTAATTCCAGTGATAATTAATTGGGCATTTACTTCACCTATCCCTTCAATTCTAGTTAATTCATCCATTTTTGCATTTTTAAGTGATTCTAACGTGTTATAACCTGCATCTATGATTAATTTAACTATTAATTCACCAATATTTTCAATATTAAAACCTGCAATGAATTTACTCAATGAAATTTTGTTAATTTTAAATAAATTTCCCAAAGCTATTTCAGCAGATCTTTTTCCTTGACCTTTTAATTCGGAGATATCTTCAATTTTTAAATCATATAAATCTGCTATTTTTTTGACTTTATTATTATCGTACAAATTTCTTAATAATTTTTCTCCAAAATTTTTAATTCCTAATGTTTTTATCCATACTTCAAGTCTGTGGAATTCTCTACCGGAACATTTATCATTGGGACAAAATAGTCTTACTCCAGTATTTATTAATTTTACTCCACATGATTCGCATTTAATTGGATATTTAACTTCTGTGGTATTAGAAGGATTTTCAATCACTTTCTCAACCTTGGGAATAATATCCCCTCGTTTGGATACAATTATGATAGAACCTATTTTTAATCCTAACCTTTTAATCTCGTTAGGGTTCGATAATGAAGCACGTCTTACTTTTGTACCAGCTATTTTAACTTCATCAATAAGTGCCACAGGTGTCAATGTATTACCGCTAACGCACCATTCTACATTATTTAAAACTGAGATTACTGATTGTGAAGGAAATTTAAAAGCAATTTGTTTCATTGGGGTTATCCGTTTCATATCATCAAAATCAATTTCATTGCATTTTACAACAAGACCATCAATATCAAAATTCAATTGATCTCTTATCCTAATTGTTTTCTCACGATATTTTACTATCTCTTCCGCATTTTTAAAGATTTTTGAATCAACAATATTGAATTTTTGTTTTTTCATCCAATTTATTTTATCTATTTCGTTATTATACTTGACATTTTCATTAATACTAAATACATCGTAATAAATTAATGATAAATCTTCATAACCACTTCCATTTTTTCTTTTACTAATACCAGATGCGGTATTCCTACAATTAGCATATTGATTAGAATATTTTTTTTGAAAAATATCGTGTTTCATTACTATTTCTGCCCTTAGCGCACCTGAAAAATTTTTATCTATATTTGGAATATAACCTTGCATCTTTTTGACATTTTTAGTGATATCATCACCGACTTTTCCATCACCTCTAGTTATTGAAAATGTTTGATTACCATTTAGATATTGAATTTCTATAGATATTCCATCAAGTTTCAATTGTACTATTAATTTTGAACATGCAATTTTTTTTACCCATTTTAAAAAATCTTCAACTGTGTTAACTTTGGATTGCGAATTCATAAAGATTATATGATCTCTTTTTATAAAACCAGTAGCAGAATCTTTTCCAATTTCAGAGAACACCTTATTGCTTGGATCTAACTTCTCTAACTCATCAATTAAAGCATCATATTCCTCATCACTTATCTCAGGTTGCTTATTGTAGTAGAGATTACGATGATATCTAATTAATTGCTCTAATTTTTTAATTAAATATTCTTTGTTCTCCATTTTTAAAAATGATTTATTCGATTTTTTATGAAAAGTATTAATTTTTAGGAAAAATCATTAATTTTTTTTAAATATTTAGAAATTTCTTTATTTCTTTTAAATTTTCAGTATTTAACACTTTTTTACTATCTATCCAACCTCTCCTAGCTACAGAAACACCAAAATCCATAAAATTTAATTGATTACTATTATGAGCATCAGTAGCAATTGAAAAAATAATCTTATAATTTCTTGCTTTAAAGCAATTTAAATCTGTTAAATCCAAACGATCAGGATAAGCATTTATTTCTAAAAAAATATTAAGTTTTTCAGCTTCTTCAAAAATTTTTGAAAAATTTGTAATTGATGGTGCTCTCTTATTAATGATTCTACCAGATGGATGTCCTATACATTTTACAAAATCATTATTCATTGCATCCAATATTCGCTTAATTAAAACTTGTTCGTCCTGTTTAAAACCAGAATGAATACTAGCAACAACAAAGTCTAAATCTTTTAATATAGAATTATTCAAATCTAATTTTCCATCGGAATTAATATTAACTTCTACACCTGAAAAAATCATAAAATTATCTAATTTACGATTTAATTTCTCAATTTCAGTTATTTGATCTTTTAATTGATTTTCGTTTAACCCCCCAGCAATCTGTAAACTCTTTGAATGGTCACATATGGTAATATATTCGTATCCCAAATTTTTAGCAGCAATTGCCATTTCTTCAATAGAATTAGAACCATCACTCCACTTTGTATGAACATGCATATCTCCTTTAATATCCTTAAGTTCAATTAATTCTGGAAGCTTTCTAATTTTAGCAAAATCAATTTCTCCTCGATTTTCTCGTAATTCTGGTGGAATATAGCTCAATCCCAATTTTTCATAGATTTCTATTTCTTTAATACCTGCTATTTTTTTATTATCTACTAAATTAAATAGCCCAAATTCATTTAATTTCATATTATTTTTTTTAGCTAGTTCTCTTAATTGGATATTATGTTCTTTAGATCCTGTAAAGTATTGGAGTGCTGAACCATAACTGGATTCTTCAATTATGGTTAAATCTACTTGGATATTATTATTAAGAATAATTGTACTTTTCATCTCACCACTTGATAACACTTGTTTTATCTCAGGTATTTTTGTAAAAAACTGCATAACTTTTTGAGGTTGTTTTGAAACTACTAAAAGATCTATATCTCTAATTGTTTCTTTTCTTCTTCTAATAGAACCTGCTAATTCAATGTCAAGTATTACTTTTAATTTTTCTAAGTTTGATTTTATATTTTTAGCAATAGGTAATATTTCTCCCAAAAGAAATCTTTCTTTGGATGTTTTATATAATTCGATTGCCAGTAGAAGATTATTCTCCTTTTTCTTTCCAAAACCTTTAATATTTTTTAATTTTCCCTTTTTTATCGATAACTCTAACTCATTAACATTTTTAACTCCAAGTTCTTGATGTAAGATTTGAGCAGTTTTTGGACCTATTCCTTCAATGTTTAATAATTCTTGAAATCCTTCTGGGATTTGGCTCCTTAATTCATTTAAATATTTTAATTCCCCTGTTTCGATATACTCTTGAATTTTTAATTTTATACTCTTTCCTACTCCAGGTATATCATCTAATATTCCTTTTTGATATAAATTTTCAATATCATCTGAAAGCATTTCTATATTCTGAGCTGCTCTTCTGTATGCTCTAGGTTTATATTCTATTTGATTTAATTCTAGGAGATCTGCAATTTCATAGAGAATTTTTGCAATTTCCAAATTTTTCATTATAAATTTACCATTAGTTTAATTTAATTTTATAAT
>Ga0209427_10007392_pt1 | contig 12441 bp, 11 predicted proteins | sample DeeMarSWOR136_30_FD_187465 | JGI IMG/M metagenome (GOLD analysis project Ga0209427, IMG submission 187465) | Marine sediment microbial communities from White Oak River estuary, North Carolina - WOR-1-36_30 (SPAdes) (version 2) | ecosystem: Environmental > Aquatic > Marine > Intertidal zone >... | reverse complement strand
AGGAATAACGAGCGGTGAAAAGACATGGCGCGTGAGAAATGGACTGATATACTAGCAAGATACTTGACGTATATTACTCATATGCAGCCAATTCTAAGAGAAACAAAAAAAATCATCCAAGACATGAGTCTAGATGTCTTGGTTGATGTAAGAATCTATGATAAAATTAAAATGGACGAAGAAAGAAGATTGGTAAAAAAAGTTCGAGCACTTTCCGAGTTTTCTGCCTACTATAGGGGAGAAATTTATGAAATAATTAAAGACTTCATTATTAAATACTCCGAAGATTTGAAGCCTATTGAAATTAAAGATTATCTTATCGACTTTTTTGACGAATGTATTGAAGCTTTAGAAATTTTGACGAACATAACAAATCCAGACCAGAAGAAATTAAGTTCAACTTATTTATTTCTTCTCTACAAATATGTTGAAGAACAATTATTCCCTATTGGTAAGAATTTTGAAGAAATTTATTCAAAATTGATAATAACATCCCGAAATTGGTACGAATGTCAAAGACACTTATTAATGCCACATACTTATTTTCGAGAAACGATAGATAATCCCGATTATTTTGAAATCCCCGGAATTTCCCCTAAAATATTTAAAATAATTAATAATATCACATCTTTGTGTAATCTGGATCCAAATTATCTAGAATGCCCAGAAGACCCAAATATTGAGATCCCGGTTATATTAATCGACGAAATTTTCGAACCTTTTGTAGATAATGTTGCCCATGCCGAAAAGGAAGCAATTGAAAAATTAAGTGAAAGAGTAGGTATGAGGGTTTTAGATGGGATTTTTATTGGTCCAAAACATGATTTTATAGAAATATTACTTGAACATAATTTTCTTAGAGAAAATAAACAATCAGATGATAAGACGAGATTGATTCCTCAATTTAGTAATGAAACTTTAATTTTAAGCTATCTCGCTTTCGTCTCGTTTAGAAGGGGTTTTCTATCTAAGGAATTAATTAATTGGATTTCAATGACATTCGCGTTTATTATTTATACGGCAATATTGAAATCAAAGCTTAGTAATCTGAATATTTTTTATCCAATTTTCACGGATTTAAAAACAGAAGAAAAAGTAATTCCATATATGATGAAGCTTCTATGCTTCAACAATTACTTAAAATTAGATCGAATGAAAATTCGCGATTCGGTACAATATAGAAAAGAAATTTTCAATTTTGCCGGCTCAAGTATTGATTGTATAAAACAAATGATTTTAGATTTAAGCGAATATATAATAGAATTAGAGAAAAAAAATAAAGAATAAAAAAGGGTGTATAGAAAGAATTGACATTTTCAGATGATGAAATAAAGGAACGTTTAGAAAAATATGGAACGGTATATTTACCTAAAGAAATTGTTGAAACCATTGATGATATTTTAGGAAATGAAGAAATTAAGGAACGCTTGGAAGATTTCTTTAGCTCCTTGAAAAAGTATTCTGAAATCGTTGAGAAATTAAAAAAAACAAAACTAGTCCCGAATTTAACTGTTCTTTTGTACGGTCCACCAGGGACGGGAAAAACCTCGCTCACTCGAGCGTATGCAAAGAAATTTAACATTCCTGTGTGTGTTGTAGAATCAGATCGATTAGTTTCAGCTTTGCTTGGAGATACAGTAAAAAATATTAGAAAGGTTGTTGAACTAGCTGCAAATATTGCTGAAGAAAATGGTGCATTTATATTATTTTTCGATGAGATTGATGCTGTAGCTTCAGAGCGCTCAAATGTACACGAAGTAGGTGAGATTAAAAGAGCTGTAATATCATTTTTACAAATTATTGATAAAATAAATTATTTCGGGACACCTTTAGCAATTTTTGGAGCTACTAATCATCAAGATCAACTAGATTCTGCAATTTGGAGAAGATTTACGTTCCATCTAAAATTTGATTTCCCCGATTTTCGCTTGAGAAAGGCAATTATCGAATCTTTCATAAAAAAAATCAGCGATGCGAAAATAGGAGTAGATGATTCGATTCTGAAGAATCTTGACGCGGAATTCGAATTAATAAACTTAAAGGCGGAAAATTTAAAGTCTTTGATGGTAAAAGACAATGCAATTAAAAGTTTAAGCGCGTTATGGACCGACAAAGAAATTATTGAGAATGGAGGAGTTTTATATACAACGAAAGGTTATACAGGTGCCGATTTAGAGAGAGGTATAAGAGTAGCATTATTCAAAGCGTTAAAAAATGATGTATTAACTTACGAAAATTTCCTCCGTTCCCTCGAATTAGTCGGAGGCACTAAAATTCATGTTGAGCAACAGTATTATTTAAGCGCAACAAAAAGAATGAATTCAAATAATAAAAATTTCATAAAAAGAGGGAAAGAAAACCTCCAAATGCCGCGTGAAATTTGATTTATTCAATTTTTAAAGGAAAATTTTTAAAATAGAAAATAGAATTAATGGAATCGAAAAATATAATTTTCTCTGTTGAAAAGGTAAAGGAATTAACCAAAAGCATTGGTATTATTCAAGGAAAATTGAATACTCTAAAAACTATTTACGATAATTTTAATCGCGATTTAAAAAGCGTAATTGAAGAATCAATCGATGAAAATAGAGGCCAATTACTTCCTATCGAAGATTTAAACGATTCATTAAAATTGATTAATGCAGAAATTTTAAAGTTTTCTGATATTTCTTCAGAAAATTGGCTTTTTTTTAAGGATTTAATATTATCCGAATATAAAAACTCAATTGAAGAAAGTCTTTTAAAAAGGAACCTAAATGCGGATTCTCTTAGAAAAATTGGCATCGAACTAATTAAAAACAAAAAAACTTCGTCGTTATTGGACTTAGCAAACTATATTACTTCAATAGACCTTAAATACTGGGCATTAATAGTGGATTCGCTAAAAAACAATTCTTACTTCTTAACTGCAGTTGATCGCGCTAAAAAATATTACCAAAACGAAATTGAGAGATTATTGCGCATCGAATTAAAGAAAATTCCGAGAAATTTTAATGGAAAACTAAAAGCACAATTTAAAAAAGAATTTACAAAAAATAAAATTTCTTTCGAAGATTTTGTACTGAAATCTAAAAGCGTTCCCCCCCAAAAAAAAATTAAAAAGAAACCTGAAGTTGGATTTGCCAAGAAAAAGATTGGACAAACGAAAACCTCTGGGAGAGATGGAGCTCAATTCAAATCTTACGATACCTTATTTAATCTTTCAGATGAGGAATTTCAAAGATTAAAACGCAAAAAAACAAGGAAGAAATTAGATGCTCTCTCTAAAGAAAAGAAAGCCACAGATTCCCTAAAAGAAGAGAAAGAAAAGGTTTTGGAAGACAAAAAAATTGAAACTTCCATTGAAGGATCTCAAACTGAAGGAGAGTTACTAGAGGAGGAGGATTCGAAACAAGTAAAAACTGATCCCTTGGAAATTATTAGGGAAAGGAAGAAAACTAAACAAGAAGAATTCGACGAACATTTAGATAGAATTAAGAAGAGTAAAAAGCGAGGGAAGGGATAATTAATTCAAAATCTAATATCATTAAAATTCAAGAAAATAAGGTTGAAATTAAAAACCAGTTCAATCTGATTCATGGCGCCTTTAAAATTGACGATCTACCACATCCTCCCTTCAATAATTACATTTCAGTGCTGAACGAGATTCCAAATATAACCCTTGAACAATTCCAAATTATTTTTAAAAATAGTCCAATTGAAGAAAAATACTTGAAATCAACTATTAAGTTTCTTGGAGATGTTGCACAATATATTCAAACAACTCAAAGAAGTATAGAACTTGTAGACTCGTATATTGCTTTTTTAACTATGTGCCAATCTTATTTAAAATTTAACAAATTAAAAAATAGAGAGAAAAAATTAGCAATCGAATTAAAGATAGCGAAGGAAAGAGAAAATCTCTCTGAAGTTTCTGCTAAAATTTCTCTCTTAAATAAGTTAAACGAATCACTTAAAGAATATAAATCTAAATTAGATATTATTAAAGATGATTACGCAAAAATCAAAAATCAAAAAGAACAATTAGAAAAAAGTACCTCTAATCTTAAAAAAAAACAAAATGAATTGAAGAAAAGCCAGAAAGAAGTATTTAATCAAATTAATAGCCTTACTCGAAAAGAAGATAAATTAACTCCTCAAGATAACGCAGAAATTGAAGAATTAAGGGTGAAAGCGAAAAATATCAGAGATGAAATTAAAGATTTGACACCAAAAATTCAAAATTCTCAAGAGAAATTAAACCGTATATTACCGAAGTTCAAAGATTATGATAAAAACTACCAAAATCTCCAGAATAACATAAAAAGCGATGAAGATAAGATCGAAAATCTGCGAATAGAAGTGGGAGAAGTTATTAATCTAAACGAGTTAGAAATGTTTTCAAGCGCTAACATGAAAGATATTTCATTCGTAAAATCCGTAAATCGTATTAAACGCGAAATTGAAGAAAATGAAAAAGAAATCCGAAAACTAGAGGTCTACAATAAAACTAATTTTACTCTTGACAATTTATCTTTCATTAAAGAAATTGAGAGTTTTAAAACAAATTTAAAAGAAGTCCATTCAAATATTATTAAAGGTTTCGACAAAACAAAAATTAAAAAGGAAATTGAAGATACAACCCATTTTAATAAGTGGCTATTAGAGTTCCAAGAGTTGATAAATCTTTTTTTAGAAACGATAACTATTAGGATGATGACTGAGTTTGAGTTCAATTTGATACCTAAAGATTCAAAAAAAAGCCAGCTCCTTTTTAAGTTCTCTCGCTTCAAGAGCGGTCCTGTCGAATTTAAAGATATGACCACTCCTGAAAAGATATTTTTTATTATTTGCTTTTGTATTACAATTGATATTTTAAAAAATAAAAGCGATATTTTGTTTTCGAACCTTCTAATGCCTAAAGAGTATAACAAAAAAGGTTCTATTAACCGTACTCTAACAAAAATAAGACCTATTTTTTCGAAAAATCTCGACCTAAAAAATCGAACCTTAACCTTTGCAATATCTGGATTTAAACTTACCAAAGACTTAGAAAATGTCAAAATTTTTGATATCAAAATAAAAAATGGTGAAAAAACAAGTGAGTAATGAAAATATTGAGCAAATCGTCGAAAATATTTGTAAGATTATTATTACAAACGAAAAGAAAGTAATAAAGGAACAAGATCTATTAAAGATTTGCCCGGAATCGGTGAATTTCGATGTAATTATTAGTAATGTTTATAATAATCTTAAAAATATTGGATTTGAACTCGTAAAAACGACCTTCCTAGAAGAGAAATATTATATCCTTACTACAGACGGAAAGGATAGGGATCTCTCCCCTACTCATTATGGAATTCTGGCGCTAATTATCGCGTTAAATAACGAGTTGGGCGAAAATTTAAACTATTTCGAATTAAAAAATATTCTTAAGGAAGTATGGGAAAATGTTGAATTTCTATTAGACAATAAATATCTAGCTCAAATCAAAAGCGGAGGGCAAAAAATAATAAAATTGACCCCATTGGGTAAAGGAGTCCTTAAAAATTTAATTTCTGAAATTGACTTAAAAAGATTTTTTAAACTTTTTAGGAGTTAAGATTAGATTTTTTTACCTTCCTTAAGATCTAACACAAATTGACTATAAATTTTTTCAATTCTCTCCGCTGAAGGTCCCTCGCCTTGAACACCATTCTCATCGACTTTTATTTTCCCATTTAAAATCGAGATCATATTTTGCTCTCTCATATAATTGACATGACCTGCAGGAAATATTTTAGCAATTCTGTCCGCTAATGCTTCCATTGGAAAAGGTTCTTCTTCCACCGTAATTAATTTCCAAACAGCAGAATGCACAATTACCTTTGGAATTAAATTTCCTTTCTCGTTTTTCGCGTTTTCAATCATTATGTCGCCATTATCAGAAACGCCTTTCATGTGTCCTACAAAAAATCTATCATCTGAAAGATGTACTTTTATAAGTGCATCCAAAAGATTACCAAGTTCTTGATTATAATTTCGATTCAGCATTATAAGTTATTTTGTAATCCTTTCTTAAAAAAAACTTCTGTATCTAGAATTTCTTTAAATGCGAAAAATCATCGAACTCGGGATTTGTAATGATATACCAAATAAGCCGCCAGAATACCAGCTAATTCAAAACAATAAACTACTAGCGCTATAGGTCCGATATATATCGCTTCTATTAATCCAGGAATTAATCGTATTAACACAAGGAATATCAACAAGATTTTTCCCGACATTCTTATTGGCATGAAAAGAATATACATGTTCCATTGAGTGTTCATATTTGGAAAAATCAAGAACGATATTACCCCTAATATTGCACTCCAGCCCAATCCAACTACAACAATATTTTCGGGAATTGGATAAAAGGGTACTAATAAAAATCTAAATAATAGGAAAAACAGTCCACTGAAGAGACCACTAAAAGCGAATAATCCCAAGAGAAACTTGGTACCATACCTTAATTCAATACTCCTTGCCATATTATAGAGAAAAAATATAATAATAAACAGAAATAGAATTCCTAAAAAACCTCCTGCGTAAACAACAAAAAGAGCGGTAAAAAATGTATGAAAGTAAAAATTGAGTACTCCATAACCACTTAACATAAGATATTCGGGAAATATTAAAGCTGCAATCGATAATGCAAAAAGAGCAACCATCAAAAAAGTCGTACCATAAACATTTTCGACAGTCCATGATGTTCTCGAAGCTCTTCTTATTCTCTCCTTGTAGTCGTCTTTTTTTTGTTTAAACAATCTTTTAATTTCTTTTTCGCTTAAATATTCCCCTTCTCGGTATAATCTTTTCGGAGCGGCTTCAGGTTTTGATAAAGCTTTTTTCGATTCCTTAGAAGGAACTGTAGTGTATTTTAATTCAAAAGTACAATCGTGATTCTCTGGTAATCTATGATTTTTACAATAACGATTTCCACAGTATTTACATTTAAAGGGTAAATAACCAATGTCTTCGTCGCAATAAAAACATTTTACCAATTTTAAAAACACCTTTAGCCAGCAGTATACCCTGAAGGAGCAAAATACTGTAAATGAAGTTCTGGAGTGTAAATTACGGCATAATTCACAATTATCATTACCACCAAACCGATCATTAAAAATATCCACACTTCCTTTTTCCATTTTAATATATTTTGACCGTCTAATATACCAATTGGGATCATATTGAATGCTCCCAGAGAAAAATTGAATGTACTTGCCATTGCAATTAACATGTTTAGAGGATATAACTCCTTTGGAATTACAAATGCTGTTATAAATAATCCAATCCCATAAATTAGATTGATAAATGGACCTGCTACCTTACACATTCCCGTTCTGTGGCTAATCTCGTCCAAACCTAATACTACAACTGCACCGGGAAGTGCTAAACTGGGAAAATTAAGGCCACCTACTAGCGAAAATACGCCCATTGCTAAACTAAACGCCGTTAAGATCATTCCAAAGGTTAACAACCTAAATTTAGTTTGAAGCTTATAGTGTTTGGCCACTTGCCGATGTCCTAGCTCGTGAAATAAGAACGCGGTTGTGTAAAAAAATGCAAGAAGAAATATTGCCCATAATAGACCGCTTGAAACTAAATCCCAATTGAAAAAGCTAATGAAACCTATGATATATATTAAGGAGCCTCCTACGAGAAAGTGAACTAATTCGGATTTTTTTTGCCACATAATACCAGAAAAATCTATGCCTGAATCGGGATCAAATGCGTTCTCTGGAATGTAACTTTCTTGGTGATACCAAGTGAAACTTCCGTCTGTTCTACCCCTATCGTGCATACTTGTACCCGTAGTTGAGGGAGTAATTGAGGATTGCATAGCTTGCTGAGGAGATATGTACGAAACGGGTTGAGCTGTAGGAGAAAGGGGCGCACCTATAATTGAAGCACAATCGTGCATGCTAGCATCTAAATGATAAGAACAAAAATGACTACGGCATTTATCACATTCGAAAACTTCTGGAACTTCGCGACCACAAAAATTGCAACTGGGCATTTTTATCACTTTTCTTGAAAAGAGTCACTAAATCAAGGAGATACTTATATAATTCTTATATAAGTAAACATATTAAACTTATTTAGAATATTTTTTTAATTCTTTTAAATAAGTTATCGATGTAAAATGGGAAAGGAAAAAAAAATCAAAGCAGAATTTGACATAGTCATACACCCAGAAATCGATCTGGAACCAAGCGAAGTCGTGTTGATGTATTCGGTCGATGGCGAAAAATCGTGGGACGACTACTACGGAAACAAACTCGGCACACCAAAAAACTGGAATGTTACTATATTCGATCTTGTTGAGGGACACGATATTTCATTTTTTATTCGGTTTATTGAAAAAAGCGGGAAAATTTTTGTTGCAAATAAAGAGGGAAGGAATTACAATGTTACAATAAGGGAAAACCAACCAGATTCTTACAAAGCTCAAATCAGAATAAAAAATATCAAGGAAATTGGGATGAAATGCGTTGTTTGCGGAACTCTATTAAATAAAGGCCAATATACGTGCCCTAACTCAGAATGTGGTGCTACATTTTGCGCTCACTGCAAACGAATGCTACCTCCAGGTTCTAATTATTGCCCTTGGTGTAAAAAAGAGTTTTAAAAATTTCCCTTAAAATCCAAGATTGTGTTCTTTCCAACTAGCTATAACGCTCGCTACAGTTTTTTGGGATAGCCCTAATTTTGCGTTATAGTCGGTTGGACCTCTCGTCGTTTTAACGGATTTGGAAGGGAAATATTTATGCCTTTTAAAATACATTTCCCAATCAAAAATTGATTTACTCATGAGTTATCAGTTTCATTGCAGGTTAAAATTTTTGGACAGCTTAACGATTTAGTGATTTATAATTTCAGCAAGAAAACCGACAAAAATACAAAAACAGAAAAAGAAAAAAAGATTTGAAAAAAATTTGATTTTTTATTTTTAAGTTATTCTATAATCTTTTTCCTTGGCATTTTTGAAATCTTTTTATGGAGGGCATCCGCAAGTAAAACGATAGTTAATAATACTACCGAAATAAAATGAGGCCACCTCATCCAAGGGTCAGCTATCCAAAAGAACAATCCACTCCACCACGCTGCAAACACCATAAAAGCTCTAAGATCTTCAGCAGTTTTGATAAAATGCAAAGGGAAAGTATCTGGCCATTTACCCAAAACTTTCATTCCTAAGCCCTTAATCACAAATGGGAATAATGCCAATGTAATGTAGATCCAAAGTTCTATTATGTACAACCCAAGCCAAGTCATAAATGCATAGAAATTGGGATCGATTATTCCCGTAATTTGAGGTATTAAGAGAGCTATTGTAGGGGCGGTTACTAAGAATCCAACTAATGCCCATATAAATCCCCATATTCCAACCGCTAAAGTAATATAATCGTAAATATCGACATATCCAGCCTTTTCAAGCGCACCTTTAGCTCCAGCAGCTTTTTTCTTTGGTTTCGCTGCAGGTTTTTTTGCTGCAGGTTTTTTTGCTGCAGGTTTTGCTTCTTCTTTAACTTCTTCCTTCTTTTCTTCTTTAGACATAAAAATTTACACCTCATCGATTTTTAAATCGATACAAATTAAATTTGAGAAGTTATCTTATTTAAAATCTATTGCTTATTTATTAATAATCAAATAAGTGTTTGAACAAAGACAAATTCTATGGCAAACTTTTAATGCTCAAGTACCCATTTAAATTTGGATATCTATAATCGACTTTTTTTACAGATATAAGTCGTTCATATTGAAAAGCGAAATAAAAATTTATAAATCTGAAAGTTTAATAAAATTCTATAAAATTAATGAAAGATATAGGTGAATCTCGTTGGGAGAAGAAAAGCCAATTTGGTTAAAGCTTCCGTGTATTAACTGCGGATCCGAAATTCCTCAATTAATTGAAGGAACTACGATTAAGTGCTTCGCTTGTGGAGTTGAAAATAGTTTTATGGAATCTAAAGAAAAGCTAGAAAAAAATGCGTTAGAAGTGTTCGGGCAAATACCATCTATCGAACTTATAGAAGATGTTGCAATGCGAACGGACGCACGTATCACTCGCGAGAATAAGCTTGGTACTATGTTTTCAGCACTTGAAGGAGAATACCAACAAAAATTAGGGAATATCCCCGTTGTTTCAACCCCCCTCGAGAAATACCCAATAGAAAAGGAAGAGATTCTAGAATTCGCGAATCGATATAATATAATTGCAAACTTAATCAAAAATTATGTTCTCCCGTTAGCTTTAACTGAAACAGAAGCAAAAAACGCGAACCAGATGTATTATTTCTGCTTATGTAGATCGATGTTAATCACAGGCACATATCACACAATTCTCGCATCGCACGCAAGTAATAATACTGAATCATGGAATTTATTTACAATTTCTGCTAGAAACTTCGAAAAAATGGCCGAATATTCGAAAGATGCAATTGGTGAAGAACTTGAAGACGATAGATTTGATACCTTCTTAAGTCTTGGAAAAGCTTACTATAATTACGCCTTGGGTCTTTCAAGCATCTCTAAAGGGAATCCAAAGTGGTTTACAAGTAAGTTAAAAGATGCAAGAGCCGGATTAAAGGAAATAATCAATGCGGGTACCGATCCTCGCGCAAAACTTGATCACGCTCAAGCCGGAGTCGTTGATACGCTTCAACCTACAATCGACGCGATTTTTGGCGAAATGAAAGAAGGAAAACAGGTAAAAGAAGCCTTAAGCGTAAGATCTTTACCAATTGACGCTGCCGAGCAAATTATTGACACTCTAAACACTTCTCGCGATGCAATCGAGAAAAATTCGGATAGGTTCTTGGGAATCATCGAATTTTTCATTAAATTAAATGTCGGGGAAGAATTAGACTATGTCACGCGTCTAAGAGAAGAGTTTGGCTCGTTATTTAACGAGCAGAAAGGAAGATACGACGACATTTTGAGTGGAACAATCAAAAGCCTGATACGAGACTACAAGTTCAGAACTCGAGAGGTATTTAGAAGAATGCAATTGGTCTCTGAAGCAGCAAAATTACCCGGAGAACAAACAAAAGCTCAGATTAAGGAAGAACGAGAAGAACTCGACTTGTTGGAAAAAACGCTCGAACCAACTCTTTCAAAAATTCTAGCCTTATCGTTTGGTGTCATTAAAAAAGAAGGTTTTCTAAGGGAAATCAAACCATTCTTAGAAGAATCCCACGCAACCTTCGATAAATGGGTTAGAGCGGCCATTTTAAACTTAATTGCGGACTATTCTGCCTCAGCAAGCGACATTAGCAGCGCGCTCGACGCAATGATCGAAGTGGGCAAACTCGACAGCGGCATCGAAGAACAATTTGCGGAAGCAAAAAGCGACCTTGAATCCCTAGGATTCGCGATAAGTGAAATTATTGATTTATCGTTTAATGTGCGACGTGCCGAATTTACCGACCAAATCTCGCTCGCTCAATCCAACCAACGACGCAGGTTCGATAGACTCTGCAGAAGCGGAGTCATTGGTCTAATTAAAGATTATAACTTCAAGAATCATGCAATTATTAAAGGAATGGCACCAATAATTGAAGCGGCAAAAGTGCTGGGAGACGCGTCGGTCGAGGAAATAGTGCAAGGAAAAGCTGATTTACAAAGCTTGGACGCGCTTTTCGACTCAGTGATCGGTTCCATTTTAAACACCAGCTACGATGTGAAACGAGGCGAATTCACAGAAGTCATCTCGGAAGTGCAGGCCATAAGAAAGAGGGATTTCGGCGATCAAGTGAGAAGAGCAACTAAAATGTTACTCGACTACGCCGGGCGCGGCAGGTTCGAACTCGCAAGCGACCTTGACCGCGTAATCGAACGGGCTGAATCGGCGATGATAGATGGGAATTATCGCGAATCGGCAAAGCTCTATGAAATTGCATCGCGAATATGCGGTGAGTTAAATCAGCCAGAGAAAGCTAAAGAATTGCTGAAGAGATCGAAGGCAATGGCTCGACTGATACTATAAATTTTTTTTTGAAATTTATTTTTTACTTTTTCTAAAGAATTTTATTTCAGACCTATAGAAAATGGCAACTTTTTTTAATTCCGCGCTTTTCGTAATATTGCTGGTGGTAATCTTCTGCTTTGTAGAAGGTTGACGCTTCGGTAATTTCCGATGCTATTGTTCTGTTTTGAAACCTGTCTGAACCTTGCCACTTCTCTTTTGATTTGATTGCCTCGGCTTTTTGTTCTGGTGAGTGGTAAAAAATCGCAGACCTATAATTTGTTCCTATATCAGGACCCTGACGGTTAATCTGCGTGGGATCGTGGCAGTTCCAAAAGACATCTAACAGTTCCGAATAAGACACTTCTGAGGGATTAAAGAGGACTTCTACTGCTTCAGCGTGCTCCGTTCTCCCCGAGCAGACCTCTTTGTAAGTGGGATTATCTAACCAACCACCTGTATACCCAACG